>Ga0190273_10000020_pt1 | contig 117637 bp, 110 predicted proteins | sample Popmic504IS_FD_134513 | JGI IMG/M metagenome (GOLD analysis project Ga0190273, IMG submission 134513) | Populus adjacent soil microbial communities from riparian zone of Shoshone River, Wyoming, USA - 504 IS | ecosystem: Environmental > Terrestrial > Soil > Riparian zone > Trees stand...
AGGGCGACGACATCGTCGTCACCGCCCGGCGGCGCGACGAGCAGCTTCAGGACGTCCCGCTCGCCATCTCGGTGCTCGGCGGCGCTCAGCTCGACTCGACCGGAAGCATCAATGTCGGCCGGCTCCAGCAGATCCAGCCGTCGGTGCAGTTCTTCAGCACCAACCCGCGCAACTCGGCGGCGAACATCCGCGGCCTGGGCGCCCCCTTCGGCCTCACCAACGACGGCATCGAGCAGGGCGTCGGAATCTATATCGACGAAGTTTATTACAGCCGGATCGCGGTCGCGACCTTCGACTTCCTCGACGTCGAGAGGATCGAGGTGCTTCGCGGCCCCCAGGGAACGCTCTACGGCAAGAACACGACCGCGGGCGCGATCAACATCGTCACCCGCGCGCCCACCTTCGAGCCGGAGGCGCGGCTCGAGCTGTCGCTCGGCAATCTCGACTATATCGCCGCCAAGGCCTCGGTCTCCGGGCCGATCGTGGCCGACAAGCTGGCCGTGCGCATTGCCGCCTCGAAGAGCCGGCGGCGCGGCACCATCTTCAACGTCGCCGCCGATCGCCGGGTCAACGAGCAGGACAATCTCGGCCTGCGCGGACAGCTGCTGTGGCGGGCGGGCGATGATCTCGATGTGACCCTTTCGGCCGATTACAACCGCCAGAACCCGGAATGCTGCGCCCAGATCTACGTCCGGACGGGCGCCACCCAGCGGCCGCTCAGCCGCCAATATGCGGCGCTGGCCGCGGCCTTCAACTATACCCCTCCGAGCACGGATCCATTCGATCGGCTAACCGACCTCGACACCCCGCTCGACGCCTTCCAGGAGCTCGGCGGAGTCGCGCTGCGGGCGAAGTGGGACCTTGGGCCGGGCACCCTGACCTCCGTCACCGCCTGGCGGTTCTGGAACTGGGGGCCGTCGAACGACCGCGACTTCACCGGCCTCCCGATCACCACCGTCTCCGCCAACCCCTCCCGGCAGGACCAATATTCGCAGGAGCTTCGCTATGCCGGGTCGAGCGGAAGCCTCGATTATGTCGGCGGCCTGTTCGCCTACCGGCAGAAGCAGCACACAACCGGAGCCCAGGAGCAGGGCCCGGCGGCGAGCCGCTGGCTGCTCAACCCGGCCAGCGCCAATGCCGGCAACCCGGCGGTGCTGAACGGCCTCCGCTCGGAAAACGACATCAGGCTGGAGACGACCAGCCTCGCCGCCTTCGGCCAGCTCAGCTGGCGGGTTTCCGACCGGCTTCGGCTCCAGCCGGGCCTGCGGGTGAATTACGACAAGAAGGTCGGCTCGTACGTCGCGGTCGTGACCACGGGCACCGGGAGCACGACGCTCAACAACGACCAGCGCGGCATCCTGGCGCCGCAAAGCTACGAGGCGAAGTTCAGCGGCTGGAACGTCTCGGGCGACTTCACCATCGCCTACGACCTCGCCCGCGACGTGCTCGCCTATGCGACCTACGCCAGGAGCTTCAAATCGGGCGGGATCAACCTGGCGGGCCTTCCGCTCGATTCGGCGAACAACCCGATCCTCGGCGCCGCGACCGTGAAGCCCGAGAAGGTCGATCATTTCGAGATCGGCCTGAAGACGCAGTTCCTGCACCGGCGCGCGACCCTTAACCTCGCCGGCTTCTGGACCGGCATCAAGGATTACCAAGCGACCGTCACCAACGGCCAGCTCGGCGTTCTCCGCGGCTACCTCGCCAATGCCGAGAAGGTGCGGGTGCGGGGCCTCGAGGCGGATTTCTCGGTGCGGCCGGTCCGCGGGCTCAGCCTCTACGTCAGCGGGGCCTTCACCGATCACGAATATGTCCGCTTCGTCGACGCCCCCTGCCCGCCCGAGCTTGCCGGCGGCGCCGCCGCGACCCCGGCCAATCCCGCCAGCGCGCCCGGGACTCCGGGAGGCTTCAGCCCGGCCAATTGCGACATTTCCGGCCAGTGGCTGCCGGGAATCTCGAAATGGGCCTTGTCCTGGGGCGGCGAATACGGCCTGCCGGCGAAGCTTCTCGGACGCCCGGGCGAGGCCTATGCCGGTTTCGACGGCAGCTACCGGTCGCGCTTCTCCTCCAACCCGTCTCGCTCCGCCTATACCGACATCGACGGCTATGCGCTCGCCAGCTTCCGCCTGGGCTTTCGAACCGACGACGGCTGGAACAGCTTCCTCTGGGTCCGAAACGCGTTCGACGCCGAATATTACGACGTCCTTGCGACCCAGTCGGGAAGCACCGGCCTCATCGTCGGCCAGCCGGGGGATCCGCGGACCTGGGGCCTGACCGTCCAGAAAAGGTTCTGAAGAAGCGCTTGACCGGCGGCGCGATGATGGGAGAGCGCTTCCTCATCCACGGAGGACGAAAATGCGTTTGCTGCTCCTGACCGGCACTGCCCTGATCGCGCTGGCCGCAAGCCCGGCCCAGGCACAGGAGCCGGCGCCGCCGCCGACGGGGGATCCCATCCTCGACCGCCTCAACGCGCTCGAGGCGCGGGTGAAGCAGCTCGAGGCCCGCAACGCCGAGCTCGAGCAGCAGGCGGCCTCGACCCAGGCAAAGGTCGAAACCGCCGAGAAGCGCGAGGCAAAGCAGGTCCAGTTCGGCTTCGCTCCCACGCTGTCCGACGACAAAGGCGATTTCACCTTCAAGCCGCGCGGCGTGATCGAGGCCGATTACGCGCTCTTCGGCGAGCGGGCGGGCGGCTACGACTATAATGACGGCACCGCCTTCCGCCGTGCCCGGATCGGCCTCGAAGGCACGGCGATGAAGGTCTTCAACTACCGGATCGAGGTCGATTTCGCCGGCAACCAGGTCGGGATCACCGACGCCTATCTCCAATATGCCGGGATAAAGGACCTGCTGATCACCGCCGGCCAGCACAAGGCGCCGTTCGGCCTCGAATCCAACAACAGCGACAATTACAATGCCTTCCTCGAACGCGGCATGTTCACCAACGCCTTCGGCAATGCCGGCGCCGAGCGCCGGATCGGCCTCTCCGCGGCTTGGGCACCCAAGAAGAATGTCAACTTCGCCGCGGGCCTGTTCGGCGACAATGAGAGCATCAGCCGTTCGACCGGCGCGGCCGTCACCGACTCGCCCGACGAGAGCCTCGGCGCCAATGCTCGCGTCGCTTGGGAACCCATTTCCGAAGAAGGCAGGATCCTCCACCTGGGGGCGTCGGGCTATTACCGCACCGGGCTGAAATCGGGCGACGCCGCAGACGCCGTCCGCCTCAACGATCGTCCGAACATCCGTGTCGACAACGGCAATATCGCCGACAGCGGCGTGATCCCGGGCGTCGAATCGCTTCGCTACGCAGGCGCCGAGGCCGCCGCGATCTTCGGACCGGTCACCCTGGCCGGCGAATATGGCCGTCTCTGGCTGGACCGCCCCGGCCTTTCCGACCCAAGCTTCGACGGCTTCTACGTCTACGCCACCTGGTTCCTGACCGGCGAGACGAGGCCGTTCCGAAACGGCAATTTCGACCGGGTCAAGCCGCTGAAGCCGCTCGGCAAGGGCGGCGCCGGCGCCTTCGAGCTCGCCTTGCGCTACGACCGGCTCGACCTTTCCGAAACGCCCGTGCTGGCGAGGGCGGGGAACCGCGCCGAAAGCCTCACCTTCGGCCTCAACTGGTACGTCAACCCCTACGCCAAGCTTCTCTTCAACTGGGTCCATTTCAACGGCGCCAACACGCCGCTCGATCCGATCGGCGCCCGCACCGCCGGCGACGCCTGGGCCACCCGCCTCCACCTCGACTTCTGATCCAGCCCGCTTTGCCCCTGCCACAAAGCGCTTCCTGCCGGGCGCCGCAGAGCGTATGGACGGGAGGCGTTTAAGCCCGCATGGCGTCGACTATTGGCAAGTCTCTGACAACAGTCCAATATCCGCTTCGGGGATGTGCGCGATTCGACAAGGGGCTGGGGAGTGCAGTGGTGACGGTTTTGTTACGTCGTTGGTTGAGCGCGGCTCTGGCGGCGGGCCTCACGGCCTGGGCTTCCGCCGCAATGGCGCAGGATTATTCGGGCGCCGACCCGGCCGGGTCCGGCGTGATCGTCTCGGCGGTCCGCTGGCTCCAGGGGACCCTGCTCGGCACCGTGGCCACGGTCGTCGCGGTGATCGCCGTCGCCTCGGTCGGCTTCCTGATGCTGACCGGCCGGATCAACTGGCGCTACGGCGCGACGGTCATCCTCGGCTGCTTCATCCTCTTCGGCGCGGCGAGCATCGTCGCCGGGATCCAGTCCACGTCCAGCCTCGGTAACTGAGGCGTGGACGGCCTGGAACATGACCGGCTGTTCGTCGCCCTGACGCGCCCGCAGATGTTCGCCGGCGTCACCTATTCCTATTTCATCGCCAACGCGATCGTCGCGACCGAGCTGTTCCTGATCTTCAAGTCGATCTGGGCGGTGCTCGCCGCGCTCGTCATCCACGTCGTCGGAGTGCTGCTGTGCCTTCGTGAGCCGCGCTTCTTCGACCTTTGGCTGACCCGCGTCTCCCGCTGCCCGCGGGTCAAGAACCACAAGGTGTGGGGATGCAACTCCTACCGCGCCTGACCCGCGACCGGCGAGCGCCGTCGAGGGAGCTGCCGGCCGGCAAGCACCTCCCTTATGCGCGCCACCTCGACGATCACACGATCGAGACCCGCGACGGCCTCCTGATCCAGGTCCTCCACCTGCGCGGCCTGCTCTTCGAGACGGCCGATACGGAGGAGATCAACTACCGCAAGCGGCTTCGCGACGCGATGCTGCAGTCGATCGGCTCGTCGCGCTACGCAATCTATCATCACGTCGTCCGGCGGCGGATCGACGTCGGCCTGTCGGAAGGCCATCCCGACCCCTTCTCGCGCCAGCTCGACGCGGCCTGGCGCCGCCGCCTCGAGGGCAAGCGCCTCTACGTCAACGAGCTCTTCCTGACCCTCGTCCGGAGGCCGCTGCAGGGACGGATCGGGCGGCTCGACCGGATCCGCGAAAAGCTCGGACGCGCCTCCGCCGCCCCCGATGCGGGCGCCGCCTACGAGCGCCACCAGCTCGGCCAGGCGCGCGACGCCCTGATGGCGGCCTTGGGAAGCTACGAGCCGCGCCTGCTCGGAGTCTACGAGACCCCGCACGGGCCCTGCTCGGAGCCGCTCGAATTCCTCTCCTTGCTCTACAATGGCGAGATGCGGCCCGTCCTCCTGCCCCTTCAGGACCTCGGCGACTATCTTCCCTACCGGCGCATCAGCTTCGGCCAGGAGACGGTCGAGCTCGGCCCGGCGGGCCCTACTCCGCGAAGCTTCCTGGGCATGGTGTCGATCAAGGATTATCCCGGACAGACGGTCGCCGGGATGCTCGACGAGCTTCTGCGCCTTCCGTTCGAGATCACCGTTTCGCAGTCCTTCGGCTTCGTCGAGCGCCAGGCGGCGCTTTCGACGATGAACCTCGCGCTGAGGCGGATGCGCTCCGCCGAGGACGAGGCGGTGAGCCTTCGCGCCGAGCTTTCCAACGCCAAGGACGAGATCGCCGCCGGCCGGGCGGGCTTCGGCGAGCATCACATGACGATCGCGGTGCGCGCCGACACGCCCGCCGCGGTCGCCGAGGGAGTCGCCGAAGTGCAGGCGTCGCTGGCCGACCTCGGCATCATCTCGGTGCGCGAGGAGATCGCGCTCGAGCCCGCCTTCTGGGCGCAGTTCCCCGGCAACTTCAAATATATCGCCCGCCGCGGCCTGATCTCGACCGGCAATTTCGCCGGGCTCGCGAGCGGCCACAATTTCGCCCTCGGGCGCGCCCAGGGCAATCATTGGGGCGAGGCGATAACCCTGCTCGAGACGACCGCCGCGGGGCCCTATTATTTCAATTTCCACCAGGGCGACCTCGGCAATTTCACCGTCATCGGGCCGTCGGGCTCGGGCAAGACGGTGGTCCTCAATTTCCTCCTCGCCCAGGCGCGCAAGTTCCGCCCCAGGATCATCTTCTTCGACAAGGACCGCGGCGCCGAGCTCTTCATCCGGGCGATCGGCGGGCGCTACGACCTGCTCAGGTCCGGCACGCCTTCGGGCCTCAACCCGCTCCAGCTCCCCGACAATGCGATCAACCGCCAGTTCCTGATCGACTGGGTGGCCATGCTCGCCGGGGGTGCCGACATCGACGAGGTCGCCAGGATCAAGGACGCGATCGACGCCAATTACGAGCAGCCCGAGGACCATCGCCGGCTTCGCCACCTCGCCGAATTGTTCCGCGGCGGCCATCGCCCGACCGCGAGCGACCTGTGGTCGCGGCTCCGGCCCTGGTGGGGCGACGGCGAGCGCGCCTGGCTGTTCGACAATGCCCGCGACCGGACCGATCTCAGCGCCGAATCCGTCGGCTTCGACATGACCCAGATCCTCGACGAGCCGGCGCTTCGGACCCCGGCGATGATGTATCTCTTCCACCGGGTCGAGGAGCGGCTCGACGGGAGCGCTGCGATCATCGTCGTCGACGAGGGCTGGAAGGCGCTCGACGACGACGTCTTCGTCCGGCGGATCAAGGATTGGGAGAAGACGATCCGGAAGCGCAACGGGATCGTCGGCTTCGCCACCCAGAGCGCCCAGGACGCCCTCGAAAGCCGCATCGCGAGCGCCATCGTCGAGCAGGCTGCGACCCAGATCTTCATGGCGAATCCCAAGGCCCGGGCCGAGGATTATGTCGGCGGCTTCGGCCTCACGCCGCACGAATATGAGCTGATCCGGACTCTTCCCGACAACGCCCATTGCTTCCTGATCAAGCACGGCACCGACAGCGTCGTCGCCCGGCTCAACCTCACCGGCGAGCAGGATCTTCTCACCATCCTGTCCGGCCGCGAGCGCACCGTCCGGCTCCTCGACGAGATCCGAGCCCAGACCGGCGACGATCCGGCGGAGTGGATCCCGCGCCTGCTGGAGGTGGCCTGATGTACGGCTGCGCGCCGCTTCCGCCGGGATCGGGCTTCATCACGTCGCTGCTCGCCTTCCTCGATTGCCAGGCCTTGTCGCTGGGCGCGCGCGGGTGGCAGGCGCTGGCGGCGCCGGGATCGACCGTTGCGATCCTGCTCATGGGCTTCCTCACCCTGTTCGTCGCCTTGTTCGGCTACCGGCTGCTGCTCGGCCAGGGACCCGACGTCCGCACCGGCGTGGTCGCCTTCGTCAAGATCGGCATCGTCTTCGCGCTCGCCACCAGCTGGGGGGCCTATTCGACCTTGGTCTATGACGTCGTCAACCGCGGCCCGGCCGAGCTCGCCGCCGAGATCGGGACCCCGAGCCGCCTCCCGGGAACCGGCGGCGATCTGGTCGCCCGGCTCGACGGCGCCGACCGGGCCTTCGTCGCCCTCGCCGTCCTGGGCGAAGGGACTCCGCCGGTGCCCCAGGGCAACCAGCCGGCCGTCGTGACCGGCGTTCCGCCCCAGCCCTATCCGGGCTTCAACACCTACGCCATCGCCGGGTCGCGGATGCTGTTCCTGATCGCGGCGATCGCCGGGCTCGGCGCGGTCCGGCTGATCGCCGGCCTGCTCCTTGCGGTCGGGCCTTTCTTCGTGGCGTTTCTATTGTTCGAGAATACGCGCTCGCTGTTCGAAGGCTGGGTCCGGGTCTTGGCCGGGGCGGCGCTCGCCGCGCTCGGAATCTCGATCGCGCTCGCCGTCGAGCTCGCTCTTATCGAGCCCTGGCTGTCCGATCTGCTCGCCCGCCGGACCGCCGACGAATGGCTGCCCGGAATGCCGGTCGAGCTTCTCGTCGTCACCACCGCCTTCGCGCTCATCGTCCTGGCGATGCTCTACGGCTCGGCCAAGACCGCCTTCGCGTTCCGCCTCGCTCCGCTGTGGCAGGGCGCGACGGCCCGGTCCGCCCGCAACCCGGCTCGCGAGGAACGGCCCTTCGCCGCCGCCAACGCCGCCGCGGTCGCCCGTGACGCGCCGCCGGCCGAGGCCCGTTCGCGGGCCGCCACCGTCGTCGACGCCGTCGCCGCCACCCAGAGGCGCGAAGGCGCCAGCATCGCCGTCGCCGCCAGCCGGAATTCGGGCGGCGGTGGGGAAGCCGCCGCGGCCGCGCCATCGGCGACTGCGGCCGGGGGCCGGTCGGCTCCCGCCTCGCTTGCACCTGCACCGCTCGGCCAGAGCTTCCGGCGCCGCACCCGCGGCCGGGTCTCGGCCAGCGCCGGCCGCCGGGACACCCGCTCATGAACGAACAGAATCGAGAGGCGCTCGACGCCTATTACAAGGACGCCGCGACCTGGAATCGCGACCGGCTCGACGCCCTCGCCAAATCGCAGCGCACCGCCTGGTGGGTGGCGATCGGAGCGGGGACCATCGCCGTCCTCGAAGCCGGAGCCCTGATCCTTCTCACGCCGCTGAAGACGGTGGAGCCCTATACCCTGCTGGTCGACCGGACGACCGGCTACGTCCAGGCGCTGAAGCCGCTTGACGCCGACAAGATCGCTCCCGACGCGGCGCTCACCCAATCCTTCCTCGTCCAATATGTGATCGCCCGCGAGAGCTTCGACATCGATACCGTCACGGCCAATTACAACAAGGTCGCCGCCTGGTCGGCCGAGCAGGCGAGGTCCGGCTATCTGAGCGCGGTCCAGGTCTCCAATCCGCAGAGTCCGCTGGTCGTCTATCCGCGCACCACGGTGATCGAGACCCGGGTGAAGAGCGTCTCTCCCCTCGGCCGCAACGTCGCCCTCGTCCGGTTCGACACGATCAGGAGGGATGCCGGCGGCCAGGTGCAGCCGCCGCGATCCTGGGTCTCGGTGATCCGCTACCGCTTTTCGGGCGAGCCGGCGGCGCTGGAGGAAAGGTTCGTGAACCCGCTCGGCTTCCGGGTCCTGCGCTACCGCCGGGACGCGGAGAGCGCGCCGCCGCCCGAGGCGGTCGCGGTGGTCCCGACCGGAGTGCCGGTCGAGGTCGTGGCCGGAAGCTCGACGACGACGGTCACGACCACGACCGGGCCCGCCCCGCTCGGCAACGCCGCGGCGGCGGCCGCTCGAGCGGCCGAGGAACGGCGCCGCAACCGCCCGCCGGAGCCCGAGCTTTGATCAGGTCCCTCCTCTTCCTCGCCGGCGCGGCGCTCGCTTCGGCGCCGCTGTGCGCCCAGGTGCGGCCGCAGGCGGAGCCCGGCGGCGACCCGCGCATCCAGTCGGTCGCCTACGTCCCCGATCAGGTCGTCCTGATCGAAGGCGCCCCGGGCTACCATATCACCCTGGAGCTCTCCCCGGACGAAAGGGTCGAGACCGTCGCCGTCGGCGACAGCAGCGCCTGGCAGGTCAATGCGAACCGGCGGGGCGACCTGCTGTTCATCAAGGCTCTGACCGGCGGAGTCTCGACGAACATGACGGTCTTCACCAACGTACGCACCTACAATTTCGACCTTTCGCCCGTCAGCTCGAGCCAGATGGCCTATACGATCCGCTTCCGCTATCCGCCCCCGGCCGCGGCGGAAGAAGATCTGGCCGACGCCGCCGCGGAGGGGCGCTACCGCCTCGGCGGCGACAAGGCGCTCCGGCCCAGCGAAATCAGCGACGACGGAGTCCACACCTACATCAGATGGCCGCGCGACCGGGCCCTGCCGGCCGTCTATGCGGTGACGGACGGCGGCCAGGAGATGCTCGTCAACGGAATGATGCGCGAGGACGATCTCTTCGTCATCGACAGCGTCTCGAAGAAGCTCGTCTTCCGGATCGACGGCGACGTCGCCACCGCGACCCGGCAGAGGAAAAAACGCTGATGGCGAGCCGCACCCCACCGCTCGATCCGAGGATCGCCAATCCTCCCGAGCCGGCCGCCGCCGCGGCCGAAGAGGACATCCGTCCGGTCGTCGCTCTGCCCCGTTCCGGCCTTCCCACGGCCGTCCTGGTCGCCGGGATGATCGCGGCGGCGATCATCCTGTTCATGATTCTCGATTCCAGGCGGCGCGCGCCCGCGGAGCCGGCGGTGAAGGTCAGGGCGAGCGAAGTCGCGGGCACGGTGGCGCCGCCCCCGCCGCTCTACATCCCGCCGACCGTGCAGCCGGTCCCGGTGGCGGTCGTTCCGCCCCCCGAGCCGGCCGTCACGGTCCAGCCGGAGCCGGTCCGGATTCCGACTCCCCAATATATCCCGCAGCCGGCGCCCTATTCTCCGCCGCAGCCGTTCATCCAGACCTACCAGCCGCCGCCGACGACATCGGCGCCGCGCCAGGCCAGCGGCCCGACCCTCGTCGTCGACACGTCGACCCCGAACCAGTCTTCCGGGGCGGGTCCCGGCGGCGTTGGGCCCGGCGGCCCGGGCGGCCAGGCCAGCCTGTCGGACACCTTCGCGGGAGAGCAGTCCGTCGCCCGGGTCCGCTCGGGAATCTTCGCCAACCGCTCGACGACGGTCGCCCAGAGCACGCTCATCCCGGCAGTGCTCGAGACGGCCTTCGATTCGCGGCGGCCGGGCTTCGCCCGGGCGGTCGTTTCCCGCGACGTGCGCGGTTTCGACGGCACCAGGGTGCTGATCCCGCGCGGCAGCCGTCTCACCGGCGAATACAGGTCGGACATCCAGCCCGGCCAGAAAAGAGCGTTGATCAACTGGACTCGCCTCGTCCGTCCCGACGGAGTCACGATCGCGCTCGGTTCCCCGACGGCGGATACGCTCGGCCGGGGCGGAGTCCGCGGCAAGTACAACAGCCATTTCTTCGAGCGCTTCACCGGCGCGATCCTGCAGTCGGCGCTCGACGTCGGAGTCAATGTGGCGAGCCGGCAGGCGGCAGGCGGAGTCGTTGTCGCGCTGCCGGGCTCGACCCAGAACATGGGGCAGCAGCTCCTCCAGTCCAGCCGCATCGTCCCCACCCTGACCGTCCCCGCCGGCACCAGCATCAGCGTCTTCGTCGCCCGCGACCTCGACTTCAGCACCTCCCGGGGCGGGAGATGAGCGTCGCCCTGGCGGAGGAGATGCCGGCCGGGCCGGGCGTCTACCTGCGCTCCTTCCTCGCGCCGCTGACCGGGATGCTCGCCCGCCCCGACGTCACCGACATCTATGTCAACCGGCCCGGCGAGCTCTGGGTCGAGACCACGGTCGGCGGCATCGAGCGGCACGAGGCTCCGGGCCTGGACGAGGCGACTCTCGCCCGTCTCGCCCGCCAGATCGCGGCCCTGTCGCACCAGGGGATCAGCCGCGAGCACCCGCTGCTTTCCGCCACCCTCCCCGACGGCGCCCGCATCCAGATCATCGCTCCGCCGGCGACCCGCGGCCCGCTCGCGCTCGCCATCCGCAAGCATGTCTCGCCGGAGCTCGACCTGTCCGACTATGTCGCGTCCGGCGCGTTCGGGGAAACCAAAGCGAGGAAGGGGTTCGATCGCTCGGAAGGGGATCAGGCCCTCGCCGACATGCTCGCCGCCGGCGACCTCCGCGGAATGCTCGCGGCCGCCGTGAAGGCGCGCAAGAACATCCTCGTCTCCGGCGGTACCTCGACCGGCAAGACCACCTTCCTCAACGCGCTTTTGAAGGAGGTGCCGGCGGAGGAGCGGCTGATCCTGATCGAGGACACGCCCGAGCTCTTCGTCCGGCACGAGAATCATGTCGGCCTGATCGCCGCCCGAAGCGCCCTGGGCGAGGCTCAGGTCGAGACCGACGATCTCGTCGCCGCCTCGCTCCGGATGCGTCCCGATCGGATCATCCTCGGCGAGCTGAGGGGCCGGGAGGCCTATTCGTTCCTTCGCGCCGTCAACACCGGCCACCCGGGATCGATGACGACGGTCCATGCCGACAATCCGGAGCGCGCGGTCGAGCAGATCGTCCTGCTCGTCCTCCAGGGCGGGACCCAGCTCAACCGGGACGATGTGCGCCACTATGTCAGCCGGACGATCGACGTCTTCGTCCAGCTGACCCGAAGCGGCGGCCGCCGCCGGGTCGCCGAGGTCGTGCTCCGGGATTGATGGGAAAGGCGGCGGCTCGCGGTTGCAAAGCGCGCTGTCCCGATTAGGATTAAAGCCATGAAAAAGCTCGTTGTAACGCTCATCGCATTCTCGCTCGCAATGCCTGCCGCCGCTCAGGATGTCGCGCCCGCGGTCAAGCGTAAGCCTGCCGCCAAGCCGCCGGCCGCCGCTCAGCCGGCCGCCCCCGCCCCGGTGGCCCCGATCGCGGCACAGCCGGCCGCCACCGCATCGCCGGCTCCAGTCCCGGCTCGGCAGGCCGAGCCGACGCCGGCAGCGCCGGTCGCCACCCAACAGGCCGCCCGGAACGGGAGCGAGCGCGCCGCCCAGGCCGCCCTCGCCGCCGCCGCGGCCCAGGGGGGAAGCGACGCAGCGCTCGATACCAGCCTGATCCGGGTGATGAGCCGCCTGGTCGCCGCCGGCCGCTGCGGCGAGGCGGCGAGCCTCGCGACCCGCGACGGGCGCAAGGAGCTTGCGTCCCGGGCCCGGCAGCTCTGCAAATAAGAAGCGAGGGCACTTTTCGGCCTCGCTAAACCTCTCTCCCGTTCCCACGGGACAGGATGGGCGTCCGCCCCCCGGGAACTAACCCGCCACCTGACACAATTGAGACGCTTCTCGCCCTGAGGCGACATCCGGGCGACACCCGGTCTCTTCAGATGACGCCCCACGCTTCGGCCGCACCGCGACGCCCCCGTTCAGGGGCAAGCCGGGAAGCCGGACAGTCGCCGTTCCAAATCCCGGGGGATAGTCATTATGAAGAAGTTTGCGTTGAAGGCGTCCGTCGCCGCCCTGATCTCCCTGCCGCTGGCCGCTCCGGCGCTCGCGCAGGACGCCACGATCAACGGCAATATCCTTTTCACTACGCCCAACCTTCCCACCTATGTCCGCGACATCAACCTGGCGGACAGCAAGGGCGGCCTCCGCTTCTTTACCGCCCCCTCTCTGACGGGCAACCTGCAGGGCGCCGCCATCCAGTTCTGGGGAAACGAAAATCCCCATTTCCCGGGCCAGGCCTATATCCAGTCCGGCGCTCACAACAACGCCGCCATCATCTTCACTACGGCGCCCACGGGCAGTGAGAGCGCCGAGCGGCTCCGGATCAATGCGTTCGGCAATGTGGGCATCGGCACCAACGCTCCGACGCAGCGTCTCGAGGTCGTCGGCAGGATCAAGATCCAAGGCGCCGGCAACGGCATCATCTTCGCCGACGGATCGGTCCTGAACAGCGCGCTCGGCGTAGTCGGCGGCCCGCTCGGCGGCAACAACACCTGGACCGGCTCGAACACATTCAACAGCGGCCTGTCGGCGAACAACGCCCTGATCACCAACGTCGCCAACCCGGTCAACGCCGGCGACGCGGTCAACAAGGCCTACGCCGATTCCAACTTCGTCAAGTTCGTTCCCGGCGCCGAGCAGCTCTCGGTCGGCGACGCCAACGGCACCGCGCCGATGATCAACCTGCGCGGCGGCTCCACCTGCTGCTCGGGCCCGGGCGGTCACACCCCGGCCTGGTTCAAGGTCTTCCAGAACGGCAGCTTCGTCGCCACCGGCAATCTCGGCATCGGGGTCTCGCCGATGCAGGGCAAGGGCTACCGCACCTCCTGGGACAGCTACAAGGGCGCCTTCCGCTCGGGCTATGCCGACAATGAGTGGGACGACGCCAACGTCGGCTTCTTCTCCTGGGCGGGCGGGTCCAACTCGACCGCGATCGGGCTCTACGCGCTCGCCTTCGGCGACACCAACTCGGCCGAGAGCACCTCGTCGATCGTCTTCGGCAGCGGCAACCAGGTGAAGGGCGCCGCGGGCTTCTCGGCCGGCGCCGGCAACCGGGTCTGCGACACCTACGGAGTCGCCTTCGGCAACAAGGCCCAGTCGGGCGGGCCGCTGATCAACGGCAAGTGCGATCCCGACACGTTCAACATCCGCGGTCTCGCCGCGGTGGCGCTCGGCTACAACGTCACCGCCGACCAGGACCACACCACGGCGATGGGCAAGTTCGCGACCAACAACGGGTTCAGCGGCACCTTCATCTGGTCGGACGGCTCGGCGACGGCTTCGGCGGACACCTTCCGCAACACCGCGAACAACGAATTCGCCGCCCGGGCGACCGGCGGCTTCCGCTTCCGCACCAATCTCGGCGGAACCACCGGCTGCAACCTGCCCGCCGGCTCCGGCGTGTTCAACTGCACGTCGAGCCGGGCCACCAAGATGAACTTCGCCTCGGTAAGCGGCACCGACCTCCTCGCCAAGGTCCGGGCCCTGCCGATCACGACCTGGAACTATATCAGCGAGGGCGACAAGGTCCGGCACCTCGGCCCGATGGCCGAGGATTTCTACCAGTCCTTCGGCCTCGGCGTCGGCAACGCCTCGATCGGGGTCCAGGACCTGGCGAGCGTCAGCCTGGCCGGGGTCAAGGCCCTGGAGGAGCGCACCGCCGAGCTTCAGGGCAAGGCCGAGGAGGTCGAGCGTCTCCGCGGCGAGGTCGCCCAGCTTCGCACCGCCAACGCGGCCCTGGAGGATCGCCTCACCGCGATCGAGAAGAGCCTGAAGCATAACTGACCACGAAGGTCGAGCGGCGGGGCGTCCGGAACCGGACTCCCCGCCGCGGCCGGCTGATCCCGACATTGCAGGCCTTCCCCGAGCCGCGAGCCATGACTGGCTATCGGCGGCTTTTGGGCTAAGGAAGCGCTGCAAAGGTCGCGGAGGCTGTTCGAAGTGATGATCGGTCGAGCGACGCCGCGAAGGCTTGCCGCCCTTTTTCGGTCCGCCTGGCCGCGGCGAGGGCTGGTCGCCGAGGCCTGTCTCAACCTGCTGGCGGCGGAAGCCAGGCTCAGGCTGCTTCCGCTGAAGCGCCAGGGGATGGGGGATATGGCGCGGGCAGCGGATCCCGTCCGGGCGGAGGCGAGCGAGGCCGAGCGGCAGGCCGCCCGCGACGTCGGCTGGGCGGTGACTCGGGCCGCCGCCTATGTCCCGATCCCAGCGCGATGCCTGGCGCAGGCGCTGGCCGCTCGGGCGATGCTTCGCCGGCGGGGGATCGGGAACATCATGCATATCGGCGTTGCGCGTCCGGATTCGGCTTCGTTCGAGGCGCATGCTTGGCTGGAAGCGGCCGGGGTCGAGGTGACCGGTTACCCGGTGCCGCTTCAGCTCCGTGAGATCGGCCTCCTGCACAGCGACGGGGCCGGGCGCCGCTAATGCGTTGAGGGTTATCGAGTCATCTCAGTTCGCCCTGAGCCTGTCGAAGGGCTTTCTTCTTCCTCCAAGAGAAAAACAGGGCTTCGACAAGCTCAGCCCGAACGGCGGGGGCGAATCCGACCGGCTAGGCGGCTTGCGGCCGCCCCTCGCCCGCCGCGACGGCGCGCCGGAGGAAATCGCCGTTCGAGAGCGCGCGCAGCAGGTGGTAGCGGTAGAGCCGGGTCACCTCGGGCTCGTGCCAGCCGGCGGAGGGCCAGTGCTCGACGGCCTCCCTCATGCCCGATATGTCCAGCATCCGCGCCGTCTCCCGGCACTCGGCGAGCCGGTCGACTTCGTCGCCGAGCTCGCTTTTCGGATCGGAGAAACCCGAATGCCAGTCGGCCGCCTGGAGGCCCCGGGCGCGTTGCCGAAGCACGACCGGCGGCAGCCGGTCGGCCATGGCGCGACGAGCGAGCGAGGAGGGAATGCCGCCGAGCCGGAACTGCTCGTCGGGGACGGCCAGGCAGAATTCGACGAGCCGGCGGTCGGCGGTCGGGTCGCGCTCGTCGATCCTCCAGCGCGCCAGCGTGCCCTTGGCATAGTCGGCGAGGTCGACCCGCTGGAGCGCGGCAAGGCGCTCGCTTCGGGTGTCGGGCGAACGCCGGGTCAGAAGAGTCTCGGCGGGAACGCCCAGCTCCGCCCGACGCCCCGGGTTGAGGAGGCTCGCGCCGCTCGATGGCCGCGAGCTGCGGGCGCGCGCGGCGATGGCCCGCGACACCCCGCCGAGGCCGGCGCCTCCGACTGTCCAAGTCAGCGCCCGAACCTCGTCGAGCAGGCCGGGCAGGCCCCGGCCGCCGAGCCGCTCCCGAAGCGGCCGGGAAGACTTGTAGCTGAGCGTGAGATTGCCGGCCTGGCCGGTGAGCAGGACCGGCAGTCCGCGGCTTCGGGCGAGCTCGCAGATGGCGTCGCGCCAGACCTGGTTGCACAGGTTGAGGATGGGCTGCCCGCAAAGCTCGAACACCCAGCCGAGGGCGTCGAGCGGCGAGCGGCCGTCCGTGCGCACCCGGACATGCTCCATATTGGCGTAGAGCGCGGCGGTCGCGGCGGCCAGCGGGCCCTCGTCGGGCAGCCGTCCGGGCGGTCCGTCCGCTTCGGCGCCCTCGCGCGGAACGGCGGTGAAGGCGACGACCCGCCTCTCCGTCGCCGCCAGCAGCCGGGCCGCCGTTGCCGCGACCGACCCGCTGTCGAGGCCGGCGCTGAGGTGGGCGGCGACGTCGCCGGCCGCGGGCAGGCGGACCCGGACGGCGCGGTCGATCTCGGTCCGCAAGGCTTCCTCGTAATCGCCCGCCCGGGACAGGCGCAGCGGCTCGGGGGCGGGGTTCCAGTGGCGCCGCCGGCTCTCGCCGTCGGCGGTGACGATGACGCATTCGCCCTTCCCGACCCGTGAAACGTCGCGGAAGCAGGTCGAGCGCGGATCGGGCGGGACGAGGTCGAGAGCCCGCGCCAGCAGGTCTTCGTCCGCCCGGTAGGGAATCTCCGGCAGAGCGTGCAGGCCCCGCGGCATAGACGCGAAGGCGAACAGCCGAGGGCCGCGGAAATAGCATAAGGGCCGGCCGCCCATCCCGTCGCGGGCGAGCAGCAGGCGCCGCCGCTCGCGGTCCCAGACGGCGAAGGCATAGTCGCCGTAGAGACGATCGAGGCAATCCTCGCCCCAGCGCTCGAAGGCCCGGAGCACCCATTCCGCATCGGTGGATGGGGAAGAGTGGCCGAGCGCTTCCGCCAGCCCCTCGCGATCGTCGAGCCGGGCATCGGCGACCATGACGAAGCGCCCGCCGCCGCAGATCAGGGGCTGGCGGTCCAGGCCATTCTCGGGAAGGAGGTGCATGACCCGGTTTCCGAGGGCGACATCGTCCCGAGCCCAGCGGCCGGCGGAGTCCGGCCCGTAGGGCCGGAGCGCGTCGAGCATCCGCTCGAGCGGCGCCGAGGCGGGGCGGCCGTCGGTGCACCAGAGGCCGGCGATGGCGCCCACGCGCGTCGGCCTTCTAGGCGGAGCGTATGACGATGCCGGCGGCGATCAGCTTCGGGAGCATGGCCTCGAGGTCCTGCCGAGCCACTTCGGGGGCCACCTGGTAGCGCGCGCACGTGTCGGCGACCATCGCCTCCAGCGAGAGGCCGTCGCGAAGGCCTTCGAGCAGGTGCCTCATCGCTCCGCGGACCCCGAAATATTTCTCCGAGCCCATCGCCAGCAGGATGCTCTCATCCTCGACCGGCACCGAAAGCACGCCGTCGCTCAGCCGGTAGATCTCATCGCAATCGATACTCACGCAACCCCCTGGAAATGCCGGCCGGACGGGCCGCCTAGCACGCGAGATTCAACAATAAAATCGTTCTCGAAATGGTTGAATACCCGCCTTGACCCCGCCTCCGATGCCACCTAGCAGGGCCGTCCAGCAAGGGGGGTAAAGATGATTCAGGATAATATAGTGGATCACGTTTCCGAGATCGCGTTCGAGCCCTCCGAGCTCATCGAATATGGCGAAGCGCGCGAGCGGACCCAGGGCGGCGGCGGCCCGGCCGCCCAGCCGGACGGCGCCGTCTACAACTCCTGATCTCCCGCGACGCCGCCGGCTAAGCGGCAAACCAGCTTGAACACGCCCATGAACGGCGCGCCCCCGGAAGGGGACGCCTGGCTGATCTCGTCCTACGCCGACGCCAGGGCGATCCTCGTCAGCGCGTCCGCGCGCGTTCCGGCGGACGTGGCGCCGCCGGCCCGTACCGGCGGCGGCGCGGCGGACTCCATCGTCGCGCGGGGCGTCCTTCTTCGCGCGCTCTGGATGTGGGGCTGCGACACCGACCGGCGAGCACCCTGCCGGAAGGCCGCGGCCGCGGCGCTGGGGCCGGCACCGGTCGAGCGCCTCGGCCCCTATCTCGGGGCCCGCGCCGCCGACCTGCTCGACGGTGGCGCGCAAGCGACCGAAACCGACCTCGTCGCCGACTTTGCCCGGCCACTGGTCCGGGACGCGCTGATGGAGCTGTTCGGCATCGACCCCGCCGAGCGCGCTTCGCTCCAGGCGCAGGTCGGGGCCATGGCGGGGTTCATTCCGGGGAGCGCGAGCGGCGGCACCGCCCGCTATTTCGCCCTCGCCGCCACCGCCGGGCTCCTCGAACAGCTCTGGGCAAAAAAGCTGCCGCCCCTCGCCGCCGCCAGCCGGCTGCTGCGCGGCGCCGTCGAGGCGGGCGAGCTTTCCCTCGACGAGGCGCTCGCCCAGGCGACCCTGCTCCTGTTCGGCAATTCCTACACCACGCTCGACGCGCTCGCCGGGCTGCTGGGCCGGCTTTCCGGGCACCCGCTCGTCTGGCAGGCGGCGAGGAGCGGCTCGCTCCCCGTCGCCGGACTGGTCGAGGAGAGCCTTCGCCTCGGGCCGCCCGCGCATCTTGTCCTCTTCCGCGACGCTGCCGGGGAGATCGAATGCCCGGGCGGCAATATCCCGGAGGGCACCAGGATCGTCCTGCCGCTCGACCGCCTGAATCGCGACCCCGCCTGCTTCGAGCGCTCCGACGCGTTCGAGCCGGGCCGTTCGGGCCCGCCCCACCTTGCCTTCGGAGCGGGGCGGCACATGTGCGTCGGCCTGCATCTGGCGCGAGCCGTCATCCGCGCCGGAGTCGAGGCGTTGCTCCGCCGCCTGCCCGAATGGCCCGCCGAAACCCGGATCAGCCTCGCGCCCGGCATACTCGGGGGCACCACCGTCGCCGGCCTCGCCGTGCCGGCCGGAGCGCTCCGCCCGTGCTGATCCTGAACGGCCTTCGCATCGCCACCGGCGACGAACCGGCGGCCGACATAATATGGCGGACCCACCGGGTCGGGTCGCTGCCTTCCGAACCGGGGGCCGGCGATCCGATCGCGATCGTCCGCGGCGGGCCGATCGGGTCCGGAACCGCGACCGACCACATCTTCGGCTACGATGGCCGGGTCCGCTGCCGCTTCCGGATCGGTCCCGACGGCTCCGCGATAAGCTGCCGGGCTATTCCCGAGGTCAGCGACCGCGATCTCTTCAGCCTGTTCGCCGAGCCGGTGATGCGCACCGTGCTCGTCCGCCGCGGACTGCTCTCCTTCCACGCCGCGGCCCTGGCCAGGAACGGCCGCGCGATCCTGATCATGGCCGACAAGGGCGCGGGCAAATCGACCCTTTCCTGGGCGCTTCAGCGGCGCGGCTGGCAGCTTCTCGCCGACGATCTCGCCCGGGTCGACTTCGTGGAGGGGCGATGGAGCGTCTTTCCCGGCCACCGCCAGACCAAGCTCACGCCCGAAGCGGTCCGGGCGTTCGGCCAGGCCGCCGAAGCCATGCCGGTGCGCTTCGACGATCCCGGCCCCGCCGCTTGCGCGGCTTTGTTCGACAAGCGCGTCATCGACCCGACGGACTCGCTCGCTTCCCCCTCGGTCGCCGTGCCGCTCGCGACGCTCTTCTTCCTCACCCCACGAAATCCCTCCGCCGCCAGCGTCCGTATCGAGCGGCTGCCGCCTTCCGCCGCCGTCCGGCACATGCTCGACCATGCCACGCCCGATCCGCTGGGGACTGCTCCGGCCGTCCCTCCCGTCCTGCAGCGGGCGGTCGGCGGGCTGGCGACTCAGGTGGAGGCGGTCGAGCTGACCCTTCCGGACCGCTTCTACCTTCTGGCCGGCTCGGCCGCGGCCCTGGACTCCTTCATCGCCGGCCGGAAGGCGTGCGCTTGAACCTCGCGCAGGAGCCCGATTCCGACCTCTCCCCGGTCGGCTCCCTGGCCTTGCTGTGGCCCGCAATTCCGGACAGCCTCATAAGCCCCGCCGCGCGCTCGCGGCTCGAAGCCGCCGCCGCCCGGCTCGCTCCGATCGCTCGGATCGCGCTGGAGCTGCGTCTGGGAGAGGGCCAGGACCAGGTAGACCTCCATCAGTTCGTAAGCCGGAGCGCGGCGGACGCGGCGGCGCTGAAGCGCTATCTGTCGAAAAGCGGCCCCACGGCGCCCGACCGGCGATCCGTGCGCTTCCTGCAGGCCTGGGCCGACGATGTCGGAGGGGTGCGGACGGACCTCGACGGGGTCTTCCTGGAATGGGACAGCCCGGGCTCGCGCTCCGACGGCCCTCCGGCGATCTTCCTACCGGTGCAGGGCCGGCACGACCGCGGGCCGGAGGCCGCCCTCCGGCGGCGCCGGGCAGCGGGGCATATCGATCGGCTGGGCCTCGCCGGAAGCCATATCGCCGGGCTCCTTCGCGCCTTCCCGGCCGAGCTCTCGATAAGCTATATCGGCTTCATGCTGGGCCGGGGGGACTCGGTCCGGGTGAATCTGCGCGGAATCCGCCCTGAGGATCTGGAGGACGTCCTCGCACGCCTCGGCTGGCCCGGCGACACCGCCCGCGCCGCCGATCTTTTCGACCGCCTGGTCGGACTCACCGGCCGGGTCGCCGTCGCTTTGGATTTCGCTCCGGCGATCCAGCCCACGATCGGCTTCGAAGCCGCACTGCCCGATTTTCCCGAAGGGGAGCCGCGCTGGCGGGGGCTGTTCGATCGGCTCTGCGCCGACGGGCTGTGCACGCAGGAGAAGCGAGCGGCGCTCGAACGCCTCGGCGCTCGGCTCTACCCCGAGGAGAAGGGGCAGGACTGGCCGGCTTCGTGGATCGTCGCGGCGGTTACGGCGCCGCCCACATTCGTGCCCTGGTACGAACGGCGGCTATCCCACGTGAAGGTGTCGATGGCGGCTGACGGCCAAGCCGGCGCCAAGGCCTATGTCTCGGCGCAGCATCATTGGAGCCGCGGCAGTGCCGCCCAGCCCCCTCGCCTGAAGGTCGGCGAGGGCTCGGTCGCGATCGAGACCGCGGCCGCCCAGGCGGCGGACTTCCTCCTGGCCGAGCGGGACCAGGACGATTTCTGGCGCGACTTCCGCCTGACCAACGGTGCCTCCGACGAATGGGTGACCGCCTTCGTCGGCTACGCGCTGGTGGCGAGTGGAGTCGATTTGCCGGACGGGCTGGCCGCGCAGACGATCCGGGCGCTGCTCGGACGGCAACGGCCCGAGGGCGGCTGGGGCTATAACCGGATCAGCCCCGCCGACTCCGACAGCACGGCCTGGGCGCTGAAATTCCTCCGCGCCGCCGGCTATCGGGGTCCCCAGGTCGAGCGGGCCGACGCCTTCCTGCGCTCCCATCTTCTGCCCGGCGGCGGCATTTCGACCTACGCCGCCGCGACGAGGATAAGCTTCGGCGGCTCCGAGGGGCCCCGGGACGATTCCGGGTGGCGGGGCGGCCATTTGTGCGTGGCCGCCAATATCGCCGGCCTGACCGGCGAGCCCTTGGCCGGGTTCCTTCGCTCCACTCAGGCTCCGGACGGCGCCTGGACGGCCTATTGGTGGCGCGACGATACCTTCGCCACGGCCCTGGCGGTCGAGGCCCTGGCGACGGGAGAAGCTCGAGCGCGCGCCGTGGCATGGGCGGCAAAGCAGGCGGAATCGCCAGGCGCCGCCTTCGATCGCGCCTGGCTGATCCGGATTCTGGCGCTGGGGCAGGCCGCGGAGCGCGAGCAGGCGCGGACCCTGGCCGTCGCGCTGGCGGCGGAGCAGCGGCAGGACGGCGGCTGGGATTCGAGCGCCGGGATGCTGTTCCCCGATCCCGCCGAGCCCCGCCGTCGCCCGGGCATGGCGATTGTCCCCGACGAACGACGCCTGTTCACGGCGGCCTCGTCGCTCCTCGCCCTCGCCTGGGCGGGCGGCGCGGGCGCCGGCTCATGACTGCCGGACGCGGCTCCGACGTCCAGCGGGCGATCGCCTTCCTCGCCAGCCCCGAGCTGGGCACGCTGCAACCGGACGAGCTTCCGCCCCGGCCCGATTACGAGGCCCTCGCCCGGCACGCGCGCGACCTCGGCCACGATCTTTCGCCGGGCGCGATTCAGAAAGCGTTCGGGCTCGTAATGCTCGCCCGGCGCTTAGCCTCGCTGAAGCCCTCCCTCAGCGACGGCGAAGACCGGTCGACGCCCAGCCTACTCAACTCGTCGTAAAAATATCTCGTTTCACCGCTAGACGGCCCGGTGGAAGTCATGCATCATCCTCCCATCCAGGAGGTGCTGCATGCGGAGCTGGCTGTATCGAGTTGCGGCTTTGCTCGCCTTGGCGCCGATCACGGCTTCGGCCGACACGTCTCCCACCGTCGTCACCGCCACGGCCGGCACCGACGGCTCCGCCATCACCCGCTTCACGCTTCGATTCTCCGAGCCGATGGCGCCGCTGGGGAGCGGGAACACGCCGATCGGCATGACCTGCGCGGTGAAGGGGGAAGGCCGCTGGGTCGATCCTGCAACCTTCGTCTGGGAATTCGCCAAGCCCTTGCCGGGCGGGATCACCTGCACCGCGGAGCTTAAGGAAGGGCTGGAAGCGCTCGCCGGCGCCAAGGTGACGGGGACGCGCAGCTTCACGATCGACAGCGGCGGCCCCTATCCGCGCGCCGTGCTTCCGCGCGACAGCTGGGACGGGATCGAGGAGGACCAGACCTTCATCGTCGCCGTCAACGGTCCGGTCGATCGCGCCTCGATCGCCCGCGGCGCCTATTGCGCGGTGGACGGGATCGGCGAACGGATCGCCGTCGACCTGCTGCCGGGCGACGTCGCCGGCCGGATCCTGACCGAGATGGGCGGCCGCTACACCCGCCGGAATTTCCTCGAGGAAGCCGGCCTTCCCCGGGATTTGCCTGACAATGCGGCTGACCGGGCCGCCGCCCTCGCCAATATCGTCGCTTTGAAATGCCGCCGCCCCTTGCCGCCGGGGCGGGATATGGCCCTGGTCTGGGGCAAGTCGATCCGCTCCCCGAGCGGGCGCCTGGCGGGCGAGGAGCGGCGCTACGATTTCGCGGTGCGCAAGGAGTTCACCGCCCGGCTCAGCTGTCCGCGGGTCAACGTTCAATCCGGCTGCAACCCGCTCGAGGCGGTGAAGGTGGAGTTCAGCGCTTCGGTGCCGCGGGCGCAGGCACTCGCCGTTCGTCTCGACGTCGGCGGCGGCAAGCTGCTCGCTCCGGTCGATGAGGGTCGCGAGCCGAACATTTCCGAGGTCGAGTTCAAGCCGCCGCTTCCGCCCGCCATCACCGCCCGGATAATCATCCCTGAGGGCATCAGGGACGAAAGCGGCCGGCCGCTCGCCAATGCCCGCCGCTTCCCGCTCGACTTCGAGATCGCCTCGACCCCGCCGCTGGTCAAGTTCGCGGCGCCCTTCGGGATCCTCGAGGCGAAAGAGGGCGGGGTGCTTCCGGTCACGGTGCGCGGAGTCGAGCCCGAGCTGGAGCAAAGCGTCAACGGGATCGCCGGCGCGGCGGCACGGATCGAGGCGGGCGACGAGGTGATCGCCGACTGGGTGCGCCGGGTCTACGACGCTCAGCAGGACGACATTCGCGACGAAGGCACCGAAGAGCACCCCCGCCAGGTCAACTACACCGGCACCAAGGCGCTTCTCGCCGGCGCCGGGGGCGCGAGCCGGATGAAGCTCGCTCTCCCCGGCAAGGGCAAGGAGTTCGAGGTGGTCGGGGTGCCCCTGGTCAAGCCCGGCTTCTATGTCGTCGAGCTCGCCAGCCCCGAGCTCGGCCGGGTCCTGCTCGGCCGGCCGGCGACCCGCTACGTCAACGCCGCCGCTCTCGTCACCGACATGGCGGTCCATTTCAAATGGGGCCGGGCGGCCTCGCTCGCCTGGGTGACGTCGCTCGACAAGGGCAAACCGGTGGCGGGCGCCGCCGTCCGCGTCACCGACAGCTGCACCGGCAGGCAGCTGGCCGCTGGGACCACTGACAAACAGGGTCGACTGCTGGTGACGAGCGGCCTTCCGGAGCCTTCCACCCGCTCCAATTGCCGCAACCTCGGCGGCGATTCCCCGCCGCTGATGGTCTCGGCGCGCAAAGGCGGCGACTTCTCCTTCACCCTGACCAATTGGGGCGAAGGCATCAGGCCCTACGATTTCGACCTGCCCTACGGCTGGTCCGCGCCGGAGCCCGTCTTCCATTCGATCCTCGACCGCACCCTGCTTCGCGGCGGCGAGACGATCCACATGAAGCATGTCTATCGGGCGCCGACGCCGACCGGATTCCGCTCCGGCGGCACGCTCTCGGGCACCCTGGTGCTCCAGCATCGCGGGTCGCCGACCAACTTCGAGCTGCCGCTGTCGCTCGACGACGGCGGCATCGGCGAAAACGAGTGGACCGCCCCCAAAGGCGCCCCGGCCGGCGATTACGACATTCGGGTGAAGCTGGGGGCCGAGCCGCGCAAGGCCGGCGCCGAAGAGGACGAAGACGAAGACGCTTCCGGCGAGACCCTCTACACCAATCAATCCTTCCGGGTGGACGAGTACCGACTGCCGACGATGCGGGCGTCGGTGAGCGGCCCGCGAACGCCGTCGGTCAAGCCCGCGCAGCTGCCGCTCGACCTCTATGTCGGCTATCTGTCGGGCGGCGGGTCGGCGGGCGCGGCGGTCAAGCTACGCACCGCCTGGGAGCTGCTCGGCGACAGCCCCGACGGCTGGGAGGACTGGTCGTTCGGCGGCTCGGCGGTGCGCGAAGGCACGGTCGCCCTGGACGAGGACGGCAACGATTCCGGAGCGGCGCAACTGCCGGACGCCTCGACCTTGCCTCTGACCCTCGACCCGAACGGCGCCCTGAGGACCCCGCTCGACATGCCGGCGCTCCACGACGATGCCCGGCTGATCGTCGAGATGGACTATGCCGACGCCAATGGCGAGACCCTGACCGCCTCGACCCGGATCCCCGTCTACACCTCCGCGATCCGGCTCGGCCTCAAGCCCGACGGCTGGGTGCAGCGGGCCGGCGACATGCGCCTCAGGATCGTCGCCCTGGGCCTCGACGGCAGGGCCGTCCGCGGCCAGCCGGTCGAAGTCGCCCTCTACACCCGGGAGATAATCTCGGCGAGGCGCCGGCTGATCGGCGGCTTCTACGCTTTCGACAATGTCGTGAAGACGACCCGGATCGCGGCCGCCTGCTCCGCTTCGACCGACGATCATGGGCTCGCCTCATGCCGCCTCGATCCCGGCGTGTCGGGCGAGGTGATCGCGGTCGCGACCACCCGCGACAAGGACGGCAACGAGGCGCGCGCGGTCACCTCCCTCTACCTCGCCGGCGACGGCGAATGGTGGTTCGGCGGCGACAATGGCGACCGCATGGACATCATCGCCGATGCCAAGGCCTATCGCAGCGGCGCCACGGCCCGCGTCCAGGTGCGGATGCCGTTCCGCAAGGCGACGGTGCTGGTGACGGTCGAGCGCGAGGGCGTTCTCTCCTCGTTCGTGACGGAGCTTTCGGGCAAGGATCCGGTCGTCGACGTCAAGCTGCCCGGCGCCTATGCGCCCGACGTCTTCATCTCGGTGATGGCGGTCCGCGGGCGGGTCGCGGACTGGCGGGTGTGGCTCGCCGAGTTCGCGCAAAGATGGAAAATCCCCGTCGTCGGAAGGATCGCCAATCCCACCGCTTTGGTCGATCTCGCCAAGCCGGCCTACCGTATCGGAATCACCAAGGTTAAGGTCGGCTGGGAGGGCCACCGCCTCAACGTCGCGGTCAAACCCGACCGGGAGAAATATCGGGTCCGCGAGCATGTCCGGGCCTCGGTCCAGGTGCTCGGCCCCGACGGCAAGGCCCCGCAATCCGCCGAGATCGCCTTCGCCGCGGTCGACCAGGCCCTGCTCCAGCTCTCCCCCAACGAAAGCTGGAACCTGCTCGACGCGATGATGGGCGAACGGCCGCTGTCGGTGATCACCTCGACCGCGGCGATGCAGGTGGTCGGCAAGCGCCATTACGGGCGCAAGGCCCTGCCGGCCGGCGGCGGCGGCGGCTCGGACCTCACCGACCTCATCCGAACCGACTTCAAGCCGGTCCTGCTCTGGCGCGGCCGGGTGAAGCTCGATTCCCAGGGCCGGGCCGAGGTCGACGTCCCGCTCGCCGACTCGCTGTCCGCCTACAAGCTCGTCGCCATCGCCACCGCGGGCGGCGACCTGTTCGGCACCGGCAGCGCCACCATCCGGACCGTCCAGGACCTGACGATCTATCCCGGCCTGCCCCCACTCGTCCGTTCGGGCGACGAATATGGCGCCACCTTCACCCTGAGGAACGGCACCGACAAGCCGATGAACGTGACCGCCAGCGCCGAGCTCGAGCCCGGACCCGTGCCCGGCGGCCCGCAGACGGTGACGATCCCGGCCGGCGGCGCCGTTCCGGTGACCTGGCGCCTGACCGCGCCCGACAATGTCGACATGCTGCGCTGGACCGTCACGGCGCGGACCGCCGACGGCCGCTCGACCGACAAGGTCCAGGTCGAGGAGCAGGTCGTGCCGGCGGTGCCGGTCGAGACCTGGGCGGCGACCTTCCTCCGCATCGGCCCGGCGCCCTTCCCGGTGGCGCCGCCGCCCGGCGCCCTGCCCGGCCGCGGAAGCATCGACGTGGCGCTGAGCGATTCGCCTTCGCCGTCGCTGGCGGGGGTGCGGACCTACATGCGCTATTACCCTTATGGCTGCTTCGAGCAGAGGCTGTCCAAGGCGGTGGCGCTCGACGACCGCGCCGCCTGGGCCGTGATGATGGAGGATCTGCCGGCCTATACCGACCGCAACGGCCTGCTCCGCTACTGGCCGGGCGACTATATGAAGGGATCGGTCGCGCTCACCGCTTATGCGCTGTCGATCACTCCGGAAGCCGGCTTCGAATGGCCAAAGGAGCGCCGCGAGCGGCTGCTCGACGCACTCAAGGCCGTCGTCGACGGCCGCCTCGAGGACGAAAATCAGGGTCCGTCGGACATGCGGCTGCTCCGCCTCGCCGCGCTCGCCGCGCTCGCCCGCAACGGCGCCGCGACTCCGGCGATGATCGGCCAGACCTCGATCCCCGTCGCCGACATGCCGACCGCGATCCTGGCCGACTGGCTGGTGACACTCGACAAGGTCCCCGGGGTCGCCGTCGCCAAGCGGCGCGCCGCCGAAGCCGCGCTTCGCGGCCGGATCGTCTACGAAGGAACCCGCCTCGACCTGGTCGACCGCAACACCGCCCCCTGGTGGATGATGATCGGCGGCGACGAGATGGCGCTGAAGGCGCTTCTCGCCGCGATCAACCGCCCCGGCTGGGCCGCCGACGCTCCGCGGATGATGATCGGGGTCGGCCTTCGCCAGCAGCGCGGCCATTGGGACACGACCCCCGCCAATGCCTGGGGGACGGTCGCCGTCAGGCGCTTCGAGGCGGCCTATCCGAGCGCCGCTACCGGGATCACCACCGGGCGCCTGCTCGACCGGACCCTGACCGGGACCTGGGTGCGGCCGCCGTCCGGCGGCAGGTCGCCGCCCCCGGCCCAGATGAGCTTCCCGCTCCCCGCGCGCCCGTCCTCGCTCCTGCTCTCGCACAGCGCCCAGCCGGCGCCCTGGGCGACGATATCGATCCGTGCGGCGGTGCCGCTCACCGCCCCCGCCTTCGCCGGCTACCGGGTCAGCCGCCAGGTCACCTTCCTCGAGCGCAAGCGGCAGGACCGGCTCAGCGCGGGCGACGTGCTCAAGGTACGGATCACGGTCGAAGCGCCGGTCGACCGCACCTGGGTGGTGATCGAGGATCCGGTCCCGGCCGGGGCTTCGGTGATCAGCGGCAGCGGCGGCCAGTCCGCCCTGCTCGCCGCCCAGGCGAACGGCGGCGACGGCTGGCCGAGCTACATCGAGCGCGGCAACGACTCCTGGCGCGGCTATTTCGACTGGCTGCCCAAGGGCCGGACCACGGTGGAATATGCGCTTCGGATCAACGGGTCCGGCCGCTTCCAGCTGCCGCCGACCCGGGTCGAGGCGATGTATTCCCCCGAGATCCACGCGGCGCTGCCCAACCGCCCGCTGGTGGTGGAGCCGTGAGGGCGCGCGCTCTTAAGCTCCCTCTCCCGTTCTTACGGGAGAGGAGGGGCCCAAGCCGCAGGCTTGGGAGGTGAGGGTCTTGCGGAGTCTGCGGTACAGACCCTCACCTCCCACCCGCTCCGCGGGCAGGCCCCTCCTCTCCCGCGAAAAGCGGGAGAGGGGTTTTGGCGCTTTCGCCTGGCTCCGCCGCCGCCCGATCCTCTGCCTCCTCATTCCCCTGCTCGCCTTCGCCGGCGTCTCCGCCTGGACCCGCCCCCCTTCCCTGCCCGGCTACGAGCAGACCCGCCGGGAGTGGCGCGCCAGCGAGGCCTGGCTGCGCGGCCGCGACGGCCGGCTGCTCCAGACCGTCCGGATCGACTTCGCCGTCCGCCGCCTTCCCTGGGTGCCTCTGGACCGCATCGCGCCGTCGTTGCGCGAAGCGGTGGTCGCCTCGGAGGACCGGCATTTCGCCACTCATGACGGCGTGGACTGGAGCGCCTTCGCCGGCTCGGCCTGGGCGGGCCTGCGCGGCGGCCGGGCGCGCGGGGCGAGCACGATCAGCATGCAGCTCGCCGGCTTCCTCGCGCCCGACCTGGGCGGGCCGGGCGCCCGCTCGTTCGGAGCCAAGCTTCGCCAGGCCCGGGCCGCGCGAGCCCTCGAGGCCGAATGGAGCAAGGACGAGATACTCGAGGCCTATCTCAACCTCGCCAGCTTCCGCGGCGAGACGCAAGGGATCGGCGCCGCCGCGCGCGCCCTGTTCGGCCGCGCTCCTGACGCCCTGAGCCGCGAGGATTCGCTTCTTCTCGCCGCCTTGCTCCCCGCCCCGCAGGCCGCTCCGACCGCGGTCGCCCGCCGCGCCTGCCGGCTCGGCCGGATCGCCGACTGCAATTTGATGATCGCTCAGGCCGAGGCGATGACCGGGCCGGGGCGCCGACTCGCCGACGACCCCGGTCTCGCCCCCCACCTCGCCTACCGCCTGCTCAAGAAGCCCGGCGAGACCGTCCGAACCACGCTCGACCCGCAGGCGCAGGCGCTCGCCGCCGCCGCTCTGCGCCGCCAGCTGATCGGCCTCGGCCGCGAGCGCGCCCGCGACGGCGCCGTGATCGTCGTCGACAACGCAACCGCCGAAGTGATCGCCTATGTCGGCGGAGTCGGCGGCTCTTCGACCGCTCCCGCGGTCGACAACGCCAATTCCCTTCGCCAGGCCGGCTCGACCCTGAAGCCCTTCCTCTACGGCCAGGCGATCGAGCGCGGCTTCATTACCGCCGCCTCGATCCTCGAGGACAGCCCGGTCCAGCTCGACACCGCCTCGGGGCTCTACGTGCCGAGGGACTATGACAAGAGCTTCAAGGGTCCGGTCAGCGTCCGCACCGCGCTCGCCGGATCGCTGAACGTGCCGGCGGTCCGCGCGCTGCTGCTCGACGGCGTCGAGGAGTTCCGCGACCGCCTCTGGGACATGGGCTATCGCGGCCTCACCGAGGGCGGCGAATATTATGGCTACAGCCTCGCGCTCGGCTCGGCCGAAGTCACCCTGCTCCAGCAGGCCGCGGCCTATCGGGCGCTCGCCGACGGCGGCCGCTACCGCCCGCTGCGACTGCGCCCGGGCGACCCCGCCCGCGAGGCCAAGGCGGTCGCCGACCCGGCCGCGGCCTGGATCGTCGCCGACATGATGGCCGACGCCGACGCCCGCGCCGTCACCTTCGGGCTCGATTCCGCGCTTCGCCTGCCCTTCTGGGCGGCCGCCAAGACCGGCACCTCGAAGGGGATGCGCGACAATTGGTGCGTCGGTTTCTCGGACCGCTTCACGGTCGCCGTCTGGATCGGCAATTCCGAAGGGGATTCGATGAACCGGGTCTCCGGCACCAGCGGCGCCGCGCCGGTCTGGCGCGACGTCATGCTGGCCCTGCACCGCGATCGTCCCGGCCGGGCGCCGCCGCGCCCGTCGGGCGTCGACTCACGAGCCATCGCCTTCGCCGAGTCGATCGAGCCGCCGCGCTCGGAATATTTCCTTCGCGGCACCGCCCAGACCCTCGTCGAAAGCACTCCGCCGGCGGCGCGCCGGCCGCGCATCGCCAACCCCGTCTCCGGCACCGTCTACGCGCTCGATCCGGACATCCCGCTGCCGCACCAGCGCATCCGGCTGATCGCGGCGGGAGCCTCGGCGGGCGAAAGGCTGGTGCTCGACAATCGCGACGTCGGCGCCGCCGCCTCCGGGCCGATGGTCCTCCCAGCCCCCGGCTCCCACCGCCTGGCCCTGGTCGCCGCGGACGGCAAGGTGCTCGACCGGAGCCTGTTCACGGTGCGCTGAGCGGGCTTGCCCGGCCCTGGTGACCCCAACGGGACTCGAACCCGTGTTTTCGCCGTGAAAGGGCGACGTCCTAGACCGCTAGACGATGGGGCCGTCGGCGGAAGCGCGGCACTTAAGTGGCGGGGCGCTCCGCGTCAATCGCACCAGGCGGCGTCTTCCAGATGAAGCTCGGCCGCGATCCGGTCGCCCCATTCGTCCTTCTTGACTCGCCCAGCCACCCACAGCTTCCGGTGCGGCGGCGCCGCCAGCATCGCTTCGCCGAGCGGGCTCGCCGCCATCCGGAAGGCGATCGCCTTGATCCGGCGGCCGTCGTCGCCGGCGACGATCAGCCGCAAATGGCCGTTGCCGACCACGTCCGCCTTGATCACCCGGACCGGTCCCGCCACCACCCGGGGCGCCGGCCAGCCCGCGCCATAGGGCCCGCCCGCCTCCAGCGCGTCGCACAATTCGGGACAGACCCCTCCCGGCGCCAGCACGGCGTCGAGAAGCAGGGCCCGGTCGTCGCGGCTTCGGGTCACGTCGGCCGAAAGCCTTTCGTCGAGGAATTCGCCCAAAGCCTCGATCTTGCCGCGCTCGACGGTGAGGCCGGCCGCCATGGCATGGCCGCCGCCGGCGACGAGAAGCCCAAGATCCTTCGCCGCCATCACCGCCGCTCCGAGGTCGACCCCGCCGATCGAGCGGCCCGAGCCCTTGCCGAGCCCGTCCTCGCCCAAGGCGACGACGATCGCCGGCCGGCCGAACCTCTCCTTGAGGCGGCCCGCGACGATCCCGATCACGCCCGGGTGCCAGCTCTCGCCCGCGGCAAGGATGATCGAGCGGTTGCCTTGGCCTGCGCACAGGCTCTCGGCCGCCTCGCAGACGATCGTCTCGATCGACCGGCGCTCCTCGTTCAACCGGTCGAGCTCGGCCGCGATCGCCTCGGCCTCGGCGGGATCGTCGGTGGTGAGCAGCCGGACTCCGAGGTCCGACTGGCCGACCCTGCCGCCGGCGTTGATCCGGGGGCCGAGCGCCCAGCCGAGATCGGCGCAGCTCGGCGGCCGGCTCAGCCGGGCGGCATCGATCAAGGCGGCGAGTCCGACATTGCGGCGCTTCGCCATCACCTTCAGCCCCTGGGTCACGAACGCGCGGTTGAGGCCGCGCAGCTGGGCGACGTCGGCGACCGTTCCGAGCGCCACCAGATCGAGAAGCTCGATCAGCTTCGGCTCCTCTCGGCGGGCGAACCAGCCGCGGCCGCGAAGCACCCTCAGGGTCGCCGCTCCGAGCAGGAAGCACATTCCAACCGCGGCGAGATGGCCGTGCGCCGCCGCCTCCGCCGCCTCGTCGAGCCGGTTCGGATTGACCAGCGCCAGGGCGAGGGGAAGCGCGCTCGAACATTTGTGATGGTCGACGACGATGACGTCGACCCCGGCCGAGCGCGCCATCGCCAGCGCCTCGAAGGCCTGGGCGCCGCAATCGACGGTGACGATCAGGCGGGCGCCCTCCTCGGCCAGCCGGACCAGCGCCTCGCCCGAAGGTCCGTAGCCCTCCATCAGCCGGTCGGGGATATAGGCGCTCGGCTCCGAGCCGAGGCCGCGCAGAAGCCGCACCAGCAGAGCCGCCGAGGTCGCTCCGTCGACGTCATAGTCGCCGAACACGGTCACATTCTCGCCGGCCTCGACCGCGTCGGCGAGCCGCTCGGCCGCTCTGTCCATGTCGCGGAACAGCGACGGATCGGGCATGAAGCCCCGAAGCGTCGGCAGCCGGTGCGCCTCCAGCGCCTCGCGGGCGACCCCCCGGGCCATCAGCAGCTGGTCGATCAGGTCGTCGGGCTGGAACGCCTCGTCATGACCGTCCGCGGCCGATCCCCGCCACCGCCAGGGCTGGCCGAGGATCGAGCGGGAGACTCCGCAGACATGGGCCGGGGTGAGCATGGCCGCCACGCTACGTCATTCCCGGACAAGCGGGAATCCCCTCTTCCTTTTCTATCCACATCTGTTTTCGCTAACGTCCCGCCATGACGGCGGACGGGACGGCACGGGAAGAGCGGGCGCTGGCGGAGTCGATCCGGCTCAGCCCGATCGCGACCGTGCTCAGCAACCCCCGCCTGCCCGACAATCCGATCGTCGCCGCCAACGCGGCCTTCTGTGCGCTCACCGGCTATGAGGAAAAGGAGATCGTCGGGCGCAATTGCCGGTTCCTCGCCGGGCCGGACACCGAGCCCTGGCTGACCGAGCGAATCCGCCAGGCGCTGCGCGCGCTTCGGCCCTCGCTGACCGAGATCCTCAACTACCGGAAGGACGGCTCGCCCTTCCGCAACGCCGTCCTGATCGCGCCTCTGTTCGGAGCCGACGGTGAAGCCGCCTGGTTCCTCGGCTCGCAGGTCGAGGTCGACGCCGGCTCGGCGGCCCCGCTCGCCCTTCGCCAGCAACGCGCCGCCCGCCTCGCCGCCACCCTGTCCCCGCGCCAGCGCGAGGTGCTGAAGGAAATGGCCGCGGGCCAGCGCAACAAGCAGATCGCCTGGAGCCTCGGTCTTTCGGAGAAGACGGTGAAGATGCACCGCGCCCTTTTGCTCGACAAGCTCGGCGTCAAGACCACCGCCGACGCCATCCGCCTGGCGGTGGAAGCGGGGCTTTAATCCTTCCTGCAGGCGACGTGGAGGCGGGGCGGAGGCGCGGCTGTCCTCCGCCTCGCCTCCTGCCGCGCGCCCTCTGTCAGGGCAGCCAGTCCAGCAGGGGCAGAGTCGGCTGCGGCACGCTCGCGGTCGACGAAGCCGCCGCCGGGAGCCTGGGTGGTGATGAACCAGTCGATACCGGCGCCGGTCGGGTCGTTGTTCCTGAGGTTGTCGAAATAGTTCTGCACCGCCGCCGTGTCGGTCGCGCCGCCGGCATAATTAAGCAGCTCCACGGTCGTGGCGAAACGCTGCCGCACCTGGAAGTCGTTGGCGTTCGCGCTGCTGGCGATATTGTCGTGCATGTCGAGGCGCAGGATCCCGGCGTTTCCGATGGGGGCGCAAGAAAAGGCGAGCGGCGGCGGAGGCGGAGGGGCGTGGCCACCGCTCCGCCGCGCCGGCCGCTTAGGGGAAGAACATGTCCGGCGACGCCGGCATCGTCACCTCGCCGGTCGAGACGATCGTTCCGACGATCGTCACGCTGTCGCCATTGTTGTGGGAGCTGACAAAGGCCGCGGCAGGATTCGCGCCGAGATCCTCGATCGCAAAGGTGGCGCCCGCCGCGGTGTTGCGAAGCTGGATGCTCCCCGCGGCACCTGCCGAGCTCGTCGTGTCGTTGGCGTCGAGGGGGAAATTGTCGGAGTTCATGTCCAGATTGAGCGTGATCCCGGATCCCGCCACGCCGCTGCTGGTGAAGATGTCGACGACGCTCGTGCCCCCCGTATTGGTGAAGTTGTTGCCCAGCAGCGTGATGTTGGCCGTGTGGTTGGTCCCGACGTTGCCGCCCCGGACGACGATCTCGAGGGTGTCGGCGAGGCCGCTGGCGGCGTTGTTCTGAACGACATTGTCCTCGAGCAGCAGGTTGGTGACCATGTCGCCGCCGCTGGCGAAATTGTCCCAATTGGACTTGATGTCGATGCCGGAGCGGGAGTCGTTGGGAGCGAGGGGGTTTATTCCCAGGTTCGTCATGACGTTGTCGATGATGCTGAGGTTGGTCTCGGTGATGCTGCCGCCGCCCGCGGAGTTGGTGATCATGCGGAGCCCGGTGAGGCCGGTATTGGTGATGGTGTTGCCCTCGATCTCGATCGCATGGGTGCCATGGGTCCCGCCATTCGCCTCGATGCCGATGGAAATGCCGTCGCGACCGATGATGTTCGTGATCGTATTGCCTTCGATCCAGCCGTTCAGCTCGCTCCCCGACTGACCGACGGTCACCGCATTGACGGCGATGGCGCCCGTGGTGGCGATCCCCCGAGCCAGATTGTTGAAGATGTTGCCCTCGCCGGCGCCGAGGCCGCCGATCTGGAAGTTCAGCGTGCCGCTGCCGGTGAGCGACAGGAAGAGGGTGTTGTTGCCGTCGCCGCCGGTCGCATCGGCGTCGTGGAAATTGCTGCCCTGGACGATCGCGTCGATCGTGCCGGAGCCGTCATTGTTGATCTGGACGGCGTCCTGGTCGATCAGCGTGAACTCGGAGTCGAGCACCAGGACAGCGCCGTTGGTCGTGCCGTTGGCGTCGAAGAAGAAGCCGTCGCCGCCGGTCGCCGAAGTCGTGAAGAGCGAATCCTCGACGGTGAACGAGGTCAAGTCGGTATTGGTGTTGATGACCGCGACGCCGTTCGACTGCGAAGCCTGCCAGTTCGCGATCCGGCTGTTGTTGTCGACGCCGCTGATTTCCGAGAGGTTGGTCGCCCTCCAGCCGTAATCGCCCGGCGTGTCGATCGAAACCGCGGACAGACGGATCGAGCCGCCGCCGCTGCTGTCGACGGCATCTTCTCCGGCCGTCTGGCCGTTGGCGATGAGGTTCATCTGGCGGATGGTGACGTTGAACGCGTTGGTCAGCGATATGCCGTCTCCGGTGGTGTTCTGGATAGTTCCGCCGGAGCCGTCGCGATCGTAGAGGCCGCCGGTCTGCGATTCGTCGCCGCTCACCAGGAAGAAGCCGGCATTGCCGGTATTGTTGAGCACGATGCCGTTGACCGCCCCGTTCGCCGAGACGCTTTCGAACGTGACGCCCGCGCCTCCGATGGTGGTTCCGCTGATCGTGACGGCGGTGCCGGTGGTCGAGGTCACGCTGTTGCCGGCGCCGGTCACGTTGACCGTGCCGCCGGCCGTGGCGTTGAGCCCGGCTCCGCTGGTGGTCACGATGTCGAGGCCGCCGCCCAGGACGAGACCGCCCGAATTGCCGACATAGTTGATCGCCGTCGCGCCGCCGGTCGAGATGAGGCCGCCGCCGGTCAGCTGGACGAGCGCCGACGAGCCGGTCACATCGACTCCGCCGCCGCTATGGATGCCGGCGATCGTCGTCGCGCCCGTCACGGCGAAATCGCCGGATACGCCGGCGAGGTCGATCGCGCCGCCCGACGACGCGGTCGAGGCCGCCTCGTTCAGTGTGACGTTGAGCGTGCCGCCATGATCGATGTCGACGATCTGGCCGGTGCGGACGCCGCCGATGCCGACGTCGGAGACGGTGAGCGTGCCGACCGTGCCGCCGTCGTCGTCGATGCCGGCGCCGCTGGTGCTGCCGATGTCGATGCCGGAGATAATGTTGTTCTCCGCGACGTCGATGCCGTCACCCGCCGTCGCGACGATGGTCGGCCGCAATGCGCCGTCCGCCTCCCCGATCAGCACCTGGCCGTCGAGCAGGTTGATTCCGTCCGCCTCGGTGTAGGTGCCGAGGCCGGCGAGCAGATGGACGGTATGGCCGACCTGCGGCCCGCCCAGCGTGCCCTGCGCCGCGTTGAAGGCGGCGATCGAGGTGAAAGGATCGGCGGAAGTGCCGAGATTGGCGCTGGTGCCGACGGTGCTGTTGTCGATGTACCAGGCGGTCTGCGGGCCGGTGCCGACGCCGGTGCCGTTGATCGTGATGGTGACGTCCTGGGTAACGGTCCCGCCATGGCCGTCGTCGATCGTGATCGTGTAGACCTGGTGAACCTCCTGGTCCTCGCTGAGGTTCTCCAGCGCGGCGTCGGAGACGGTGAACTCCCAGCCGACGCTGTCGCCCGTCTGATCGAGATCGATGGTGAACGTGCCATAATAGCCGCCGCCCTGCGGCGCGACGCTGGCGCTATGCGTGTCGGTGAGGTCGACGTCGTTGAATGTTACCTCTCCGCTGGCGGAATGATCGATGGCGCCTTCGTCGGGATCGCCGTCCGGCAGCTCCGTGACGGTACCGTCGAAGACACCGCCGGTGATCGTCGGCGCGTCGTTGGTGCCGTTGACGGTCACTGTGAGCGTCGCGGTGTCGGACGCGCCGCCGTCGGAGGCGGTGTAGGTGAAGACGTCCTGCACCACCTCCCCCGCGGCCATCCCGTTGGCGGCGGCGTCGGGCGTGTAGGTGTAGCTGCCGTCGGCATCCAGCGTCAGTGTGCCGTAGGTGCCGACATAGGTGCCCGGATTGGTAACCGTCAGCGGGTCGTTCTCGGCGTCGGTGTCGTTGGCGAGAACGTTGCCCGAGACGCTGTTATCCTCGGTGGTGGTGGCGGTGTCGTCGACGGCGTTGGGGACGCCGCTGAGGCCGTTGATCGTGATGGTGAGGCTCGCGTTGTCGGAGGCGGTGCCGTCCGAGGCGATGTAATTGAAGACGTCGACCGCCGACTGACCGTTGTTGAGCAAGGCGGCGATGGCGTTCGGCGTATAGGTGTAGCTGCCGTTGGCCGCGAGAACGAGGGTTCCCCAGAAGCCGTTGTACGTGCCCGGGGTAGTCACCGTCAGCGGCTCGCCGTCGATGTCGGTATCGTTGGCGAGGACGTTGCCCGAGACCGGGCTGTTCTCGTCGGTGACGTTGGTGTCGTCGTTCGCCACCGGGGCGTCATTGAGCCCGGTGATCGTGACGGTGAGGTTCGCCGTGTCGGAGGCGGTACCGTCGGACGCGGTATAGGTGAAGACGTCCTGCGCGGTCTCGCCCGTATCGAGTCCCTGCGCCGCCGCGCCGGGCACGTAGGTGTAGCTGCCGTCGGCGGCGAGGGAGAGGGTGCCGTAGGTGCCGACATAGACTCCGGGATTCGCTACCGTCACGGCCTCGCCGTCGACGTCGGTGTCGTTGGCGAGCACGTTGCCGGAGACTCCGAGGGAATTCTCGTTGGTCGAGGCGCTGTCGTCGTTCGCCACCGGCGCGTCGTTGGCGCCGTTGACCGTGACGGTGAGCGTGGCCGAATCGGAAGCGGTGCCATCCGACGCCGTGTAGGAGAAGACATCCTGGGCCGACTCGCCGTCGTCGAGGCCCTGCGCCGCCGCGTTGGGCGCATAGGTGTAGCTGCCGTCGGCATTCAAGGTCAGGGTACCGTAGGCGCCGACATAGATGCCCGGATTCGCCACCGTCAGGGGCTCGACGTCGACGTCGGTGTCGTTGGCGAGAACGTTGCCGGAGACGCTTGCATCCTCGCTGGTGGAGGCGGTGTCGTCATTGGCCACGGGCGCGTCGTTGGCGCCGTTGACGGTGATCGTGACGGTCGAGCTCGACGTCGCGCCATGCTCGTCGCTGATCGTGTAGCTGACGACGACGTTCGCGGTCTCGCCGGTGTCGAGATAATCGAAATCGGTGCCGGGATTGAACACGACCTGGTTGGCGACCACCGAGGCGCTGCCCTGGCCGGCCGGCGCCGAGGCGGCGGTGACGGTGAGCACCGCGCCGTTGTCGACGTCGGTGTCGTTGGCGAGGACGTTGACCGAGACCGAGCTGTTCTCGCCGGTCGAGGCGGCGTCCGGATTGGCGACCGGCGCGTCGTTGCGGCCGGCCACGCTGATAGTGAGCGTGCCGGTGTCGCTGAGGCTGCCGTCGGAGACGGTGTAGGTGAAGGTATCGGTCACGTTCTGGCCCAGCGCCAGCGACTGGGTCGAGGCATAGGGCGTGTAGGTATAGGTCCCGTTGGCGTTGAGGGTGAGCGTGCCGTAGACGCCGAGGAAGGTGCCCGGCGTCGCCGTCATCGGGTTGCCTTCCCAGTCGAAATCGTTGGTCAGCACGTTGCCCGAAACGCTGTGGTCCTCGTCGGTGGAGGCGGTGTCGTTGAACGCGATCGGCGCGTTGTTCTGGGTGAGGTCGATCACCGCGTCGGCGAAGACGAGCCGCTCGATCGAGATGAGGCGGTCATAGCCGTCGACCATGGTGCCGCCGACATGGCTCAGGAAGAATTCCTCGCCGTTGCGGCGGTAGGCGTAATCCTTGACCGAGCCGGAATAGACGGCGGTGTCGGTGCCGGTGCCGCCGTGGATGAAATCGTTGCCGGCGCCGCCGCGAATGTAGTCGTCGCCCTCATTGCCCTGGATGGTGTCGTTGCCGTCGCCGCCGTCGAGAAAGTCGCCGCCCCCGCGGCCCTGGATGAAGTCGTCGCCGCTGCCGCCGCTGATGATGTCGCTGCCGTTGGTGCCCTTGATGATCTCGTCCCAGCTCATTCTAAGTCCCTTCCCGGATTCCGGTGACAGGCACAGTCGGACGCAAGCATTTCCAGTGGAAAAATGGACAGAAAATGCTCGGTTTCGACTCCCCGGCACTATTTCTACAGAGATCTCGATTGGACCCCCCCAACCGAGAGCGGGGCGAGTGCTCGACTCGCTCCGACTAATTCTGCCCCGGACAGGAGACTGACGCGCCTCACTCCCGCTGTCCAGACCCTGGCAGCTATTTGCTAAATATGGCCGCGTCTCCTTCAAAAGTGCCCCGCCGAGCGGTGCCGCCGGGCAGGGTGGATAGGCTTCCCCCTACGGTATTACGTCCGTATCGCCGCCCCGCCGTCCCGAGCCTAGTGAGCTGGACCTCCCCCCGTTTCCAATGAGGTCCCCATGTCGAAATTCACCCCCTATGCCGCCGCCCTCCTCGCCCTGGCGGCCGCCCCCGCCGTCTTCGCTGCCGCGAAGGCGCCGATGGTCGGCGGCGCGGCCATGTATTCCTCGCGCACCATCGTCGAGAATGCGGCCCAGTCGAAAGTGCACACCACGCTCGTCGCGGCCGTCAAGGCGGCAGGCCTCGTCGACACGCTCTCCGGCGCCGGCCCGTTCACCGTCTTTGCGCCGACCAACGACGCCTTCGCCAGGCTTCCCGCCGGAACCGTCGAAACCCTGCTCCGGCCCGAGAACAAGCCGATGCTCCAGTCGGTCCTCACCTATCATGTCGTCCCGGGCCGGATCAGCGCCTCCCAGCTCGTCGGCAAGATCAAGGCGGGCCGCGGAATGGCGAAGCTCGCCACCGTCCAGGGCGGCACCCTCACCGCCCGGCTGGTCGGCGGCAAGGTCGTTCTCACTGACGGGAAAGGCGGCCGGGCCACCGTCACCCAGGCCGACGTCTATCAGTCCAACGGCATCATCCACGTCACCGACGCCGTGTCGCTGCCTCGGTAATGAAATTCCTCCCCGACGGAGGTCGGGGAGGAGTTTCCTCACACGCGCATCAGCACGACCCCGACGAGGATCAGGCCGGCCGCCGCCCATCGGCGCGGCGCCGGCCTCTCTTTCAGCCACGCCACCGCGATCAGCATCGCGAACAGGACGCTGGTCTCCCTCAGCGCCGCGACCGTCGCCAGCGGCGCCTGGGTGAAGGCCCAGACCGCGATCCAATACGCTCCGAGCGACATCGCCCCCGCCGACACCCCCGGCCGCCACGCCGGAAGCATGGCGACGAGGCCGGCCCGGCCGCGGGCGGCGAGGCCGTAGGCGAGCATGATCGCTCCGTCGAGGACGATCATGGTCAGGATGAAGGCCGAGGCCGAGCCCGCGATCCTCGCCCCGATGCCGTCGGCGAGGGTATAGGCGGCGGTGAAGGCGGCGGTGACCAGCGCCCAGAAGAGGCCGATTCGGGTGACCCCGCCCTTGCCGGCCATCAGCATGATCCCGCCTGCGATCGCGGCCACGGCGGCGGTCCTCGCCAGGTCCATCGTCTCGCCCAGGAACAGGGCGCCGGCGACGGCGACGATCAGAGGCGCGCTGCCGCGCGACAGCGGGTAGATCTGGCTGAGGTCGCCATGGCCGTAGGCGCGGATCAAAGCGAGCTTGTAGCCGCTGTGAAGGGCCGACCCCGCAAGCACCCAGGGCCAGGCGGCGCTCGGCGGCAGCCCGAAGAAGGGCAGCAGAAGGAGCGCGATCGCCGCCTGCGCCAGGCCGAGGAAGAGGATCGAGGAAAAGCGGTCGAGACCGGTCTTGACCAGCGCGTTCCAGCCGGCGTGGAGCGCCGCCGCGAACAGGATCGCGAGGAAGACCGCGAGGCTCATCGGCTTTGCTTAATACGGATTTAGCCAGCCCGTGCTACACCGCCGGGGATGCCGAACCCGACCGTCCAGCTCTTCTACAACCGCACAGCCGGCGGCCATTGCCCGCACCGGCTCGCCGCGCTCCAGGCGGGCTTCGAGGCACGGGGGGCCAAGGTCGTCCTCTCCGAATGCGGCCCCGGCCATGCGATCGAGGTCGGCGAGGAAGCGAGCCACGTCTGCGCGGTCGGCGGCGACGGCACCTTGCGCCACGTCGCCTTGGCTTTGGCGCGCAGCGGCCGGGCGCTTCCGCTCAGCGTCTACCCGGCCGGCACCGTCAACCTGCTCCACCGCGAGCGGCTCTTCCCGCTCGACCCGGAGCTTCACGCCCTGCGCCTGCTCGGCGAGGAGGGCCACGGGCCCTTCCATCCCGCAGCGCTCAACGACACCGTCTTCCTGGCCTGCGCCAGCGTCGGCCCGGACAGCCGTGCCGTCGCCGAGGTCTCGCTTCCGCTCAAGCGCCGAATCGGCAAGCTCGCTTATGCCTGGGCTTTCGCCCGGATCCTGATCGACTGGCGGCGCTCGCCGATCCGGCTCCGCTGGGAGGGCGGGGAGCTCGCCTGCGAGGCTTTCTATGTCGCCAAGGGCCGCTATTTCGCCGGCCCGTGGAGCTTCGCGCCCGAAGCGAGCGTCGCCGAGCCATTGCTCCACGTCGTTGCCCTCGCCCGCGCCCGGCGCCGCGATTTCGCCCGTTTCGCCTTCGCCCTCTGGCGCGGCCGGCGGGTCGACGCTCTGCCCGGAGTCGCCGCCTTCACCTGCACCGCGCTCGAGGCCGAAGCGGACCTGCCGCTCCCAATCCAGGCCGACGGCGACCCCGTCGGAGCCCTGCCGGCGAGCATCTCGCTGCACGGGACGGCGCTGAGTTTGTGCTAGTCCGTCAGGAGCGCGCGCCCGGCTCGTGCCTGTGCTCGCCCCTCACCCAGCGCACCGTCCCGGTCGACGCCCGCATCACCACGCTCTCGGTGGTGATCGCGTGCTTGCGCCGCTTCACCCCCTCGAGCAGCGAGCCGTCGGTGACCCCCGTCGCGGCGAAGATGCAGTCGCCCTTGGCGAGGTCCTCGAGCTTGTAGACCCGGTCGAGGTCGGTCACGCCCCATTTGCCGGCGCGGGCGCGCTCGTCGTCGTTGCGGAAGATGAGCCGGCCCTGGAACTGGCCGCCGACGCACCTCAGCGCCGCCGCCGCGAGCACCCCCTCCGGAGCCCCGCCCGAGCCCATATAGACGTCGATCGTCGTGTCCGGATCGGTGACCGCGATCACTCCGGCGACGTCGCCGTCGGGGATGAGCACGATCCCGCAGCCGAGCCCGCGAAGCTCGGCGATCAGGTCCCGGTGGCGGTCGCGGTCGAGCACGCAGACGATGATCTCGCTGGGATCGACGCCCTTCGCGGCGGCGATCGAACGGATGTTCTCGCTCGGAGTCCGGTTGAGGTCGATCACCCCTTCCGCATAGCCCGGCCCGACGGCGAGCTTCTCCATATAGACGTCGGGCGCGTTGAGGAGTCCGCCCTCCTCCGCGATCGCAAGCACGGCGAGGGCGTTGGGCGCGCCCTTAGCGGTGATCGTCGTCCCCTCGAGCGGGTCGAGCGCGATGTCGATCTTCGGACCGCTGCCCTGGGCCGCCCCGACCTTCTCGCCGATATAGAGCATCGGCGCCTCGTCGCGCTCGCCCTCGCCGATCACCACCGTGCCGTCCATCTCGAGCGTGTTGAGCGCCGCCCGCATCGCCTCGACCGCGGCATGGTCGGCCGCTTTCTCGTCGCCCCGGCCGATCAGCTTCGAGGCGGCGACCGCCGCCGCTTCGGTCACCCTGACCATCTCCAGGACCAGCACCCGGTCGAGAACGTGGCTCGCGCTCACCATCTTGTCGCATTTCCTTACGGTTAAGTCGCGGCGGCGATAGGCGAGGCCCGTCCCCGTGTCGAGCCGGCCCCGGCGGGGCCATATTTAAGCCGTTTTCCTCCAACAGCTTGGCGACGAACCGGAGGCCGAAGCGATGGCGAAGCTCGGATTGGCGATGGCGGCCGCCGCTTTGGCTCCCATGCTGGCCGCGCCACCGGCCCGCGCCGCGCCCCCGCTTGACGCCGACGAAGCGCTCGCCCGCCAGCGAGCCTCGCTCCGCTCGGGGCTCGGCCTCGACTGCGACCGAGACTCCGCCGAGATCGTCATCTGCGGCCGCCAGGGACCCGATCCCAACCGGCTCCCGCTCCCCGTCCCGCCCGAGCCCGGCGCCCGCAACTCCGGCGAGCCCGTCGATCCGAGCGCCACCCTCGCGCTCAGCGCAGAACAATGCACCACCGTCGGCCGCAACCCGCATTGCAGCGGCGGACTCCCGATCCTCGGGATCGCGCTCTTCATCGTCCAGACAGTGGTCAAGGCGGCGGTCAAGGACCAGCCATGAGAGCACTCCGGGCCCTGCCGCCGCTCGCCGCTATTTGCCTCGGCGCCGCCGCCCCGGCCTTCGCCGCCCCCGAGGAATCGCTGACCGCGGAGCGGGCCATCGAGATCCAGCAGGATCAGGTCCGCGAAGCGGTCGGAACCGCCCCCTGCCGGCGCGACCGGGGCAGCGGCGACATCGTCGTCTGCGGCCGCCGGGGCCCCGATCCGAACCGTGTCCCGCTCCCCGACGAGCGCGTCGCCGGCGACCGCGAGAACCTCCTCCCCGGCGAGCTTCCACGCGCCCAGGCGAGCTACGATACCTGCGTCATCGGCTGCCGGCGCGGGCCGGGAATCGACGTCTTCAAGGCGGTGGACACCAGCATCAAGATCGTCCGCCACATCCTCAACAAGGACGATTAGGCTCGTCATCCCGGACTTGATCCGGGATCCATGAACACGGACCGCAGGCATTCATCTACTGTCGGTATTCATGGATTCCGGCTTTCGCCGGAATGACGGGGGCGACAATCGTTCGTAAGCGATTTAGGGTTACGGCCGGACCTCCGGGGGGAGAAGAGACATGGCCACCGTACAGCCCGAGCCGGCGAGCCGAGCCGCCATGGCGAGGAAGCTCGCTCATTGGACCGCACGGACTCTCGTCGCGGTCGCCGTCACCTATGTCTTCATCGTCGTCCTTCTCGTCGCCACCGCCCAGCAGAAGGTCGACGACGCCCTCACCAAGGAAGCGGTCGGCTACGATTACAGCGTCGCCGTCCGCTACTATTTCGGCCGCGAGAGCCTGAAGACCGTCGTCGGCGAGAATAGCGAGGCGATCAAGCAGTCCACCGGTCAGCTGCGCGCCGCCAACGACCGCCTCCAGTCGGCGAACCGGACCCTCACCGCCGAGGCCGCCGACCTCGCCGAGGACCTCGGCCGGCTCACCGCCGCCGGCTGCCCGGCACCGCCCGCGCCGGACACTCCGCCGACCCCGGCCGAGCTGGTCGCGATGGCGGTTGCGACCCAGCATTGCGCGGCCGAGCGCGGCGAGGCGACCCCGGCAATCCCCCCCGTCGCCGCCGACGTCCTCGAAGGCCAGCGCTCCGTCCAGAAGCTGCTGGACGACGTCGCCGGCCTCAAGCGCGATGCCGACGACATCCAGGACCGGCTCGACCTCCTCCAGGCCGAGCGCAACGATATCAACAAGCAGACCGAGGCGGCGGCCCGCTCCGGCGACATCATCGCGGTTCTGAAGGTGTTCGAGGACAGCCAATGGCCCCTCGCTAAGCAGCTGGTCTACGTTCCACCGGCGCTGACCGGGATCATCCTCGCCACCGCCTCCGGCCTTTTCGGGGCCTTGCTCATCACCCTCATATTGTTCGTCTATCCCGACAACCGCTACAAATTCACCCGAAGCAAATCCTATTTCGGCCGGATCCTGCTCGGCGGCCTGATCGCGCTCGGGGTCTTCGTCCTGATGTTCAGCGGAGTCGCCGTCCTCGCCGGCCCCAACGCGTCGGGAAGCGCCCAGAACCTCATCGCCTACGGCGGCATCGGCATCCTCGCCGGAATGTTCTCCGACCAGGCCGCCGGCTGGCTCTCCGACCGCTCGGTCTTCAAGCCGGACGCGGAGGTGGTTCTTGCCTCCCCATCGCCAGATGGGGAGGGGGGTGGAGAGCCTTCAGCAAGCCGGGGGCTTGCTGAAGGTCCGGAACCGGCTGCGTAGCAGCCGCGGGGCGCAGCAGGGTGGAGGGGTAACTGGCGCCGAAGCCTGAGGCTCTCGCGCGAACCGCCCACCTCCGAGCCGTTACCCCTCCACCACCCTGCGGGTGGTCCCCCTCCCCATCTGCAATGGGGAGGATTTTAACCCAAAAACCTCTTCACCCCCCGCGCCGCCTGCCGGATCCTCTGCTCGTTCTCGACCAGGGCGATCCGGACGAACCCCTCGCCTTCCTCGCCGAAGCCGACTCCCGGGCTCACCGCGACATGGGCCTCGGCCAGAAGCCGCTTGGCGAACTCCATCGAGCCCAGCGAGCGATACGCCTCCGGGATCGGCGCCCAGGCGAACATGCTCGCCTCCGGCGGCGGGATCTCCCACCCCGCCCGGCCGAAGCTCTCGACCAGGCAGTCGCGCCGGGCCTTGTAGAGCCGGCGATTGGCCTCGACCACGTCCTGCGGCCCATTGAGCGCCGCCGTCGCCGCCGCCTGGATCGGCGTGAAGGCGCCGTAATCGAGATAGGATTTGACCCTCCCGAGCGCCGCCACCAATTCCGCGTTGCCGACCGCGAATCCCATCCGCCACCCGGCCATGGAATAGGTCTTGGACATGGAGGTGAACTCGACCGCCACGTCCCTCGCCCCGGGCACCTGAAGGATCGACGGGGTCGGAGCGTCGCCGAAATAGATTTCGGCATAAGCGAGATCGCTGATCACCCACAGATCGTGCTCGCGCGCGAAGCCGACCACGGCCTCGTAGAAAGGAAGGTCGGCGGTATAGGCGGTCGGGTTGGACGGATAGCCGATTACCAGCACCTTGGGCTTGGGCACGGTGAAGCGCACCGCCCGCTCGAGCATCTCGAAGAAGCCGGGACCCGGCGCCGCCGGGATCGACCGGATCGAGGCTCCGGCGATGATGAAGCCGAACTGGTGGATCGGATAGGAAGGGTTGGGCGCGAGCACGACGTCGCCCGGAGCGGTGATCGCCTGGGCGAGGTTGGCAAGCCCCTCCTTCGAGCCCAGGGTGACGATCACCTCCCGCTCCGGATCCACCTCCACCCCGAAGCGCCGCTCATAATAAGCCGCCTGCGCCTTCCTCAGCCCGGCGATCCCCCGCGACGCCGAATAACGGTGCGCCCTCGGGTTGCGCGCGACCTCGGCGAGCTTGTCGATCACGTGCGCCGGCGGCGCCCCGTCCGGATTGCCCATGCCGAGATCGACGACGTCCTCCCCGCGGGCCCGGGCCGCCGCCTTCATCGCATTCACTTCGGCGAAGACGTAGGGCGGCAGCCGGCGGATTCGGTAGAAGTCGGTCATGGGACAGCAGTGTAGCCGCAGGCTCGCAGTTTCAAGCGATCAGGCAGCGGATCGGCGCTTGCGCCATTCTCCGGAGGCTATGCGGCGGCGATGCTCGCGACTGCCGTTGTAGAGATAGGTCCAGGCTTCTCCGACCTCCGGAACAAAAATGCGCTGCCGAACGAACAAGGATGTCGTCGGGTTTGCAGGATCGAACTCCTCATATTCGTCGAGCGCGGCGAGGATGGCCGGGTCGCGAATGCGGTGAAGCTCGCCAGCGACTAAGCCGTCGCCGGGCACAGCCCCGGGATAGTCGCCCAAATCGTAGAGCGTCCCTGGAAAGGCGGCCACCCCGACGAACTCAAGTGCTTCGGATAGCCCTAGCTGCTCGAACATGGGCTCGCCTCGCCGCAGCGTTCCGTAGAGGAGCAGCAGGCTCGGCTCGCTCGATTCGGCCATCAGCGCATTCACTCCGGCGAAGAGGCAGGGCGGATGAACGTCTTCCACTGGAGCAGGAACGGCCCGCCATAAGGCGAGGGCCTGAGATAGAGGATCAGCTGGAGAAGCGCGCAGCCGACCCAGCCCCCGGCTGCGAGGCGCCAGGCGACGGCGAACTGATCCTGCCCCCGCATCCGCTCCCCCGCTCAGGCCCAACCGGCCACCATCCTACCATCGGCCGACCGCCGCGTCAGGAGTCGGTTCCGGCGTATCCAAGTCATGGGGGAAATGGCGCACCCGACAGGATTCGAACCTGTGGCCTCTGCCTTCGGAGGGCAGCGCTCTATCCAGCTGAGCTACGGGTGCGTGGAAAGGCGGCGCTTAGCAAAGGTGCCGTGGGGCCGCTAGGGTTTAATGGCGGGCGGACCGATGGAAAGGCGGATGTCCGGTCCGCGCCGGACCAATCCCGTATTTTCGAGCCGCCTGGGGAATGATAGGATCGGCCTTGCCGGGATACCGGCGAGTCCCGCGTCCCCATCGTGCCGGAAGGCATGCGGTACAGGCGGCTTGCAATGCGCACCTTGCTCACCACTCCCTCACCCGCGCGGCGCGCCGCGATCCTCGGGGTGTCGGCCGCGGCCCTGGCGGCGGCGGGCTGGCAATATGACCGCACCGGGATCGCCGCATTCTCCCGCACCGCCCAGGCCGAGCCCTGGCTTCTGCCGGCCCGGTCCGAGCTCAGCATCCTCGACCGGGTCCGACTGCCCTGGCTGGACCGCTCGGGCATCCTCAAGCTGGCCGGTCCGAAGGCGATCGGACAGCTGGACGCCGATCCCTTCGTCATCGACGGGATGGCCGGCGCCCGTCATTCGATCGCCACGTACAACCGGATCGGCGCGGGCTGCGGCGTGCTCGACCGATATCGGCGGATCGAGCAATGCAGCCGGGACGCGGCCGCAAGGCGGTTTCGCCGGATCGAGGCCAATTTCGCCCGCTCCGTGCTCGATGCGGATTATTATGTCGCGCTGGCCGGCAACCTGCTGAAGCTGGCAAGCAAGATCCGCTTCTCGACCGCGATCTGCAATTATTATCCGGCCGAGGCCAATGTAACTCTGGCGGTGCGCTACCACCCCTCCGACCGCCTGGCCGCCGAGACCGTGCAGAGCGCGCTCGGGCCCGGTGAGTGCCTGACCTCCCTCGACCGCAAGCTTCGCCATGCGCCGGCACTCGTCGGAACCGCCCGCGCCCGCCCGCCCGTCCGTCTCGCCGCCGGCGGCCAATCGGACCTCGTCTGGCGCAATGAGATCGCCATCTCCGACGGCAAGCCGCTCCGGGCCTGGGCGCTTGCCGACAACAGGCTCTGCCACACCTCTCCGAGCAAGACCTGCGGCGGAGTGCCGATCGCCAATCCCCTCGCTTATGCCAAGGCCCTTTCGGCCTCGCTCGCCAACGACCAGCGATTCGCGCAGCGCGCCAACCCGCTGTTCAAATTCACCATCGGCGCGAGTCTCGGGGGTTCGGCCGCCAGCGGCGACTTCGGGGCTTATGTCTATTCGGTCGAGCCGGGCGGACCGGCGGCCGCGTTGGGGCTCGGCGCGGGCGACCGGATCATCAGCGTCGGCGACACTCTCACTTTCTCCAATGCGGATGTCATGCTGGCGATCGACCAGCATGGGGCCCGTCACGGCCGCAACGCGCCCCTCCGGATGGAGATCGCCCGCGACGGTGAGGTCTTCCAGGGCCAAATCGCACTGGCCTTCTACAAGCCTTATTGGGACGATCGCGGCTACAATGGCTGGTGGGCCTTCTTCCGGGGATTTCTCAACGCCTTCTCGGTCGGGACCGCCGGCCACTTCGTCTGCGCCGGCCGGTCGGCCTTCAGCATGGACAGCCCGGACGGCCTGCCGGAAACCCCCGAAGAGTGCCGCTCGCGCTGGGCGCTCGAAGGGGAGGCCATCGCCGAGCTTTATCGGACCGGCAATCTGATCGGCTCCTTCGTCGGCAGCCTGGTCAGCCCGCTCACCCTCATCCTTCCCCGCTTCCTTCGGGTCGCGCCATTGTTCGGAAGCATTCGCGCCGGCCAGGTTGCACATGGGGTGGCGCTGGCCGTGATCCAGCAGTCCATATCGATCGTCGCCAGTGCCCGCCCGGGCACGACCGCCGGCCAGATGATTAACGATATCCAGGTGTCGCTGCCCCAGACGGTGGCTCAGGGCACTCTGGAAACGCTTCTGCTCTCGCGCTAGGCCGCCTCGCTCCCCGGCGGCGGAGTCTTCGGTTCGTAGCGGCAGAGGTCGGCGATCGTGCAGCGCCAGCATTCGGGCTTCCTCGCCTTGCAGACGTAGCGGCCGTGGAGGATGAGGAGGTGGTGGGCATCGCGGCGGTAAGGCGGGGGAGTCACGGCGTCGAGCTTCCGCTCCACCTCGAGCACGTCCTTGCCCGGAGCCAGCCCGGTCCGGTTGCAGACCCGAAATACATGGGTGTCGACGGCGAAGGTCTCGGCCCCGAACGCGCAGTTCATGACGACGTTGGCGGTCTTTCGGCCGACCCCCGGCAGGGCCTGAAGCGCCTCGAAGTCGGCGGGCACCTCGCCGCCGTGCCGTTCGATCAGCGCCTGCGACAAAGCGATCACGTTCTTCGCCTTGGTGTTGAACAGGCCGATCGTCCGGATGTGCCGCTTCAGCCCCTCCTCGCCCAGCGCGACCATCGCCTCGGGCGTATTCACCGTCCCGAACAGCGCGCGGGTGGCGAGGTTGACGCCGGCGTCGGTCGCCTGCGCCGAGAGGACGACCGCGACCAGCAATGTATAATCATTCACATAGTCGAGCTCGGTCTCCGGGCTCGGCGTACGATCATGCAGCCGGCTGTATAAGGTCGCGATCTCGGCCGGGCTCACTTCAGCCCCAGCACGTCCGCCATCGAGTAGCGCCCGGCCGGCTTGCCGACCAGCCACAAGGCCGCCTCGATGGCGCCGCGGGCGAAGATCGCCCGGCTCTCCGCCCGGTGCCCGAGCTCGAGCCGCTCGCCTTCCGCGGCGAAGATGGCGAGATGCTCGCCGGCGACCGATCCGCCGCGAAGCGAGGCGAAGCCGATCTTGCCGGATTCGCGCGGCCCGGTGATCCCGTCGCGGCCGCGCGTCGCGACCGAATCGAGCTCGACCCCGCGCCCCTCCGCTCCGGCGCGGCCCAGCATCAGCGCCGTTCCCGAGGGCGAATCGGCCTTCATCCGGTGGTGCATCTCGACGATCTCGAGGTCCCAGTCCTCGCCCAGCCGGGCCGCGGTCTCGCGCACCAGATGCGCGAGCAGATTGACTCCGAGCGAGGTGTTGGCGGCGTGGATGAGCGGGATCTCGGCCGCGGCCTCGTCGATCAGGCGGTGATGGTCCGGGGCGAGGCCGGTCGTCCCGATCAGGATCGGCCTGCCCGCCCGGCGAGCCTCGGCAAGATGCTCGCCGACCGCGTCCGGAACCGAGAAATCGACGAAGACGTCGGGATGATGGCCCGAGATCCGGACGTCGCCGCGAAGCTCCGCCGCCTCGGCGATCGCCTGCCCCATCCGCCCGCCGGCGCCGAAGATCGAGATGCTGGTCATCCGCGCCTTTCATGCGGCACTCGCGAGCGCGCCGCAATGGCTCGGGGCCGTTCCGTCACCCTCAACTCGTTTCAGGATCCAGGCCTCCTCCGCGCGGCCGCTCGACGCTGGATGCTGAAACAAGTTCAGCATGACGGGCAGCATCTAGCGGGATCTATGTTGGACGCCGGCGGCCTGATCCAGATGCGGGCGCGCGCGCCCGAAAGGGTAGATAGGCGGGATCGTCCCCTTCCTATCCCGCCTTGGCGACTGAGAGCATTTGCGCTCCCGCCGTTTGAGGAGTGCAGCATGCCCCGATACTATCTTCACCTTAAAGACGGCGTCGACGAGATCCTCGACGAGGAAGGAATCGACCTCTCTCCGGCCGCGGTTGCCGGAGCGGCGCTGCTGGCCGCCCGCGACTGCATGGCCGCGGACGTGAAGCAAGGCCGCCTGGGACCTCAACCATCGCATCGACGTCTACGACGAGAGCGGAGAAATCGCCCAAAGCCTCGTCTTCGCCGACGCGCTCGAGGTAATGCCGCGACGATAGCTTTACACTCTTAGCAGTCAGTCCCGTTGCCCGCTAAGAAGCGTCCATGCGCGACATCACAAATATCGTCATCCTCACCGGCGCCGGAATCTCCGCCGAGAGCGGGCTCGCCACTTTCCGCGGCCCGGACGGGCTGTGGGAGGGGCATCGGGTCGAGGACGTGGCGACGCCCCAAGCCTTCCGGCGTGACCCGGCGCTGGTCCAGGCCTTTTACGACGCCCGCCGCGAGCGGCTGAAGAGCGTCGAGCCCAACGCCGCCCACCGCGCCCTCGCCCGGCTCGACTCCGAATGGCCGGGCGAGCTGCTCATCGTCACCCAGAATGTCGACGACCTGCACGAGCGCGCCGGGGCGCGGCGGCTGCTCCACATGCACGGCGAGCTCAGGTCGGCCTGGTGCCTCGCCTGCGATTCGCGAATGCCCTGGGAGTCGGAGCTGTCGAGCGGGCCGCCTTGCCCGGCCTGCGGCGAGGCCGGGCGGCTGAGGCCCGACATCGTCTGGTTCGGCGAGATGCCCTACGAGATGGAGCGGATCGACCGCGCGCTGCTCGACTCCGACCTGTTCGTCTCGATCGGCACGTCGGGCGCGGTCTATCCCGCCGCGGGCTTCGTCCAGACCGCCCGCTACGCCGGCGCTCGGACGCTTGAGCTCAACCTGGAGCCGAGCCTGGGGAGCGTCTATTTCGACGAGGCGCGCACCGGGCCGGCCGGGGTGCTGGTGCCGGAATGGGTGGAGGAGGTGCTGGGGTCATGACGATCAACCGTCATGCGGACTTGATCCGGCATCCATGAACACCGTCGCATGCAAGCTCCCACCCGCGGAGTTCATGGATTCCGGCTTTCGCCGGAATGACGGCTAGGGCCTTGCCATCGTAGCCGGCCTCCCCTATCAGCCCGCCCGCTATGAACGCGACCTACCTCTCCCTACGACCGAGCGTCACCCCCAGCAGGTGACGGGTTGCTTCGCTGCGCCCGTCGTTCAGGGTGTAGCTCAGTGGGTAGAGTGCCCGCCTTGGAAGCGGGAGGTCGCCGGTTCGCGTCCGGCCACCCTGACCAACTTCAATCGTTCAGGATTAAGGCCATGAATAAATATTCCATCCATGAAAGCGGCGGAGTGCCGCTCAAGCTGTGGGACAGCCACCAGCCGTTCGAGGCCGGCGCGATGCAGCAGCTGCGCAACGTCGCGTCGCTGCCGTTCGTGCACAGCCACATCGCCGGGATGCCCGACGTCCACTGGGGCAAGGGCGCGACCGTGGGCTCGGTGATCGCGACGAAGCAGGCGATCGTGCCCGCGGCGGTGGGAGTCGACATCGGCTGCGGGATGATGGCGATGCGCACCTCGCTGACCGCGAGCCAGCTGCCCGACAGCCTGGCGGAGATCCGCTCGGAGATCGAACGGGCCGTGCCCAAGGGCTTCGAATCGAGCCAGAGCGCCAACCACGCCAAGGGCGGCTGGGCGATCACGCCCAATTCGGTCGCCCGCACCTGGTACGAAAGGTTCGAGGAGCGCTGGCGCGCGATCGTCGCCAGGCACCCCAAGGTGCAGGGCAAGACCAGCGACCAATTGGGCTCGATGGGCGGCGGCAACCACTTCATCGAGCTGTGCCTCGACGAGGAGCAGCGGGTCTGGGTGATGCTCCACTCGGGCTCGCGCGGCACCGGCAACCGCATCGGCACCTATTTCATCGACTCGGCGAAGGAGGCGATCGCGAAGCAGCGATTGGACTTCCATCTCGCCGACCGCGACTTGGCCTTCCTCACCGAGGGCTCGGAGCTGTTCGACGATTATATCGAGGCGATGAGCTTCGCCCAGGATTATGCGATCGCGAACCGCGAGCTGATGATGGGGCGGGTGCTGGAGGCTCTGCGCAAGCATCTGCCGGCGTTCAGGACCGACAAGCAGGCGATCAACTGCCACCACAATTATGCGACCCGGGAAACGCATTTCGGCGAGCAGGTGTGGGTGACCCGCAAGGGGGCGGTGAGCGCCAGGGTCGGCGAGCTCGGGATCATCCCGGGCTCGATGGGCACCGGCAGCTTCATCGTCGAAGGGCTCGGCAATGCCGACAGCTTCTGCAGCTGCTCGCACGGCGCCGGTCGGGTGATGTCGCGCGGCCAGGCCAAGAAGCTGATCAGCCTCGACCAGCATCGCGAGGCGATGCAGGGCATCGAATGCCGGGTCGACGAAGGCGTGCTCGACGAGAGCCCCGCCGCCTACAAGGACATCGGCGCGGTGATGGACGCCCAGACCGACCTGGTCGCGATCCGTCACCGCCTGCGGCAGGTGGTCAATGTGAAGGGGTGAGAATGGGGACGCGTACTTTTCAGCGGAAAAGTGCGTGTCCCCATTTAATGTGGACGGTTTCCGATGAATGCGGTTGTCCGCTTTCCGCGGCTGCGCTACAGGCGGACGTGGAGCCTTGATCATGAACGACCAGCCGCCACGCCGTTTCGCTCGCCGTCTCGAAGCAAAGCCCAGTGCGCCCCTTCAGGCGAATGGCGAAGCGGGCACTAACGTCGAGCCGCCTGAAATGGCGGAGATCAATCCCAAGGCAACTCGCGCAGCGCGGCTCGAGCGTCTGAAGCATGCCGTTGCCGAGAGCGAAGCCAGCGGCGAGGCCGTGCCATTCGACATGGACGCCTGGCTGGAAGAACAGGACAGACTCGACAGCGCGGCGTGAGGGAGGTCCGACTCACCCCCCAGGCAAAGGCTGAGGTCGCCGAGGTCCGACGATATTCGCGACGAGCCTGGGGAGCGACCCAGGCAAAGCGCTATTTGAAGGGCCTCGGTCGCCGCTTCCGAGACATCGCCGCCGGTACGGTTGCGCATCGCGATGCCGAGATTGGCGACGGCTATCGGCGCTGCCGTTATAAACGGCACGTCATCATCTTCCGGGAAGAATGCCACTCAATCCGAATCGTGCACGTGTTTCACGAGCGAATGGATGTCGCAGGCAGGATTGCAGACGAAAGCTGAAGTCCATCACTCCACCCAGTCCAGCCCGATCTCCCGGTAGAGCCCCCGGTCCTCCTCCCAGTCCGGCTTGACCTTGACGTGGAGGAAGAGGTGGACCTTGCGGCCCATCAGCGCTTCGAGCTCTTTCCTCGCCGCCTCGCCGATCGCCTTGATCCGGGTTCCGCCCTTGCCGAGGACGATGGCGCGCTGGGTGGGGCGGCCGACCAGGATCTGCTGGTGGATGGCGACCGAGCCGTCTCGGCGCTCCTCATATTTCTCGGTCTCGACGGCGCTTGCATAGGGGAGCTCGGCGTGGAGCTGGAGGTAGAGCTGCTCGCGGGTCACCTCCGAGGCGGCGAGACGCTCGCTGGCGTCGGAGACCTGCTCCTCCGGGAAATGCCACGGCCCTTCCGGAACGCGCTCGGCGAGCGCGGCCTTGAGGTCGGCGACCCCGTCTCCGGTGGTCGCCGAAACCATGTAGATGTCCTCGAAATCGAGCCGCTCGCCCAGCCGGGTCGCGAGGTCCAGAAGCACCTCCTTCTTGACCAGATCGACCTTGTTGAGGACCAGGATCCTGGGCTCGCGCCGGGCCTTGAGCGTCTCGAGCATCTCCTCGAGCCGGCGGAAGAAACCGGTCTTGGCGTCGACCACCAGGGCGATCAGGTCGGCGTCCGCAGTCCCCGCCCAGGCCGCCGCCACCATCGCCCGATCGAGCCGCCGCTTGGGCTCGAAGATTCCGGGCGTGTCGACCAGCAATAGCTGCGCCTCGCCCGCGATCGCGATGCCCATCAGTCGGGTGCGCGTCGTCTGCGCCTTGGGGCTGACGATCGCGACCTTCTGCCCCACCAGGGCATTGACCAGCGTCGACTTGCCCGCATTGGGCGCTCCGACGACGGCGACCAGGCCGCATTTCTCCGTCACGTCAGCTGCTCCAGAAGCTTTGCCGCCGCCGCCGTCTCCGCTTCCTGCTTCGACGCGCCCTCGGCGCTGGCCGAGCCGACGCCCTTGATCTCGACCTCGACGACGAAGGTCGGGGCGTGCTGCGGGCCGGTGCGCTCGGCGAGGCGATAGGCGGGCGGCTTGCGCTCCTGCGCCGCGGCCCATTCCTGGAGCGCCGACTTGGGATGCTGGGGCGCCTTGTCCTTCGAGCTGACCCTTTCCCCCCAGGCGCGGCGGACGAACGCGAGCGCGCAATCCAGGCCGGAATCGAGATAGGCGGCGCCGATCAGGGCCTCGACGACGTCGCCGATGACGTTGTCGCTGTCCGAAGCGCCGTCCTCGCGGGCCTGCTTGCCGAGCCGGATCCGGCTGCCGACTCCGAGCTCGCGGCCGACCTCGGCGCAGGTCTCGCGAGCGACGAGGGCGTTGAGGCGCTTCGACAGCTGCCCCTCCGGCTCGTCCGGGAAAAGCTCGTACAGCCAGGCCGCGACGGCGAGGCCGAGGACCCGGTCGCCGAGGAATTCGAGCCTCTCATATTGCGCCTCGCCGAAGCTGGCATGGGTCAGCGCGCGCTCGAACAGCGCGCTGTCGCGGGGCGCCCGGCCGAGCGCCTCCTCGAGCCATGTCAGGGTTGCCTTATCCATCAGAAGGCCCGCCCCACCCGCTCCCAGCGCGCCGCCGAGACCCAGGTCCACGGCTTCACCCATTCGGCCGAGCCGTCGGTCGAGAAGAAATTGATCAGCGCCCGGCCGATCACATAGTCCCTCGGCAGAAGCCCGACGCCTTTCTGCTCGAGGCTGAAGCGGCTGTCGGCGCTGTCGTCGCGATTGTCGCCCATCATGAAATAATGGCCGGCTGGGACGGTGTAGACGGGCGTGTCGTCGGCCGGACCCTCGACCTGGTCGATCACCTCGTAGGAGCGGCCGCCGGGCAGGGTCTCGCGGAAGCGCGGATAGCGGCAGAAGCGCTCGCCCGACTCGACCTCGGGGGCCCGCACCCGGCCGCCGTAGCGGCAGGGGCTGTTGGGCGTGACCGGCATCAGCCAGTCGGCGACCCTCACCTTCGGCACCGCCTTGCCGTTGAGGTAGAGCTGGCCGCGGCGCACCTGGACGCGGTCGCCCGGGAGGCCGATCAGCCGCTTCACCCAATCCTCGTCCTCGCCCGGATAGCGGAAGACGACGACGTCGCCGCGCTCCGGCTCCCCCGCCCAGACCCGCCCCTGGAAGGAGGCGAGGCCGAACGGGATCGAGTAGCGCGAATAGCCGTAAGGCCATTTGGCGACGAACAGATAATCGCCGATCCTGAGCTCGGGCATCATCGACCCCGACGGGATCACGAACGGCGCGACGATGAAGGTTCGAAGAAGGATCGCGAGCAGGAAGAAGAGCAAAAGGAATCGCGTGGTTTCGGCGAGCCCTCCCTTCTTCTTCTTTGTCTCCGGCTTCGCCGCGCCTCTCGCCATTCGAGCGCTTTCGCTTGGGGCGGAGGTGCGGTCAAGCCATCGTCGTCCCAGGGCAGGCTGGGACCCCGGCGGGTGAAGGGCGCCGCGTCTTTCACCCCCGGGGCCCCGGCCTTCGCCGGGGCGACGGCGATTGGCATCCCCTCCCCGTCCCACTAAGAGCCCGCTGATGGACGAAAACCAAGCCTGGGCCGAGATCGAGGCGGCCGAGCGCCGGACCCTGGCCGAGCTCTTCGCCGCCGAGCCCGACCGCCTCTCCAGCCTCGCGCTCGACCTGCCGGGCCTGCATTTCGACTTCTCCAAGACTCACCTCGGCCCTCCCCTCCTCGACTCCTTCCAGGCCCTGGCCGAGGCTCGCGACCTGGCCGGCGCCCGCAACCATTTGTTCGCGGGCGCACGGGTCAATTCGACCGAGAATCGCGCCGCCGAGCGCAGCGCCGAGCGCGGCCAGGGCGCGCCTGAGAGCGTCGCCCGGGCCGCGGGCCTTCGCTCCCGGATGCGAGCGCTCGTCGACGCGATCGAGGCGGAGGCGTTCGGCCCGATCCGCCACATCCTCCACATCGGCATCGGCGGCTCGGCGCTCGGGCCCGATTTCGTCATCGACGCGCTCGGCCGGGATTCCGGGCGCTACGACACCGCCACGGTGTCCAACGTCGACGCCGCCGCGCTCGAGGAGGCGGTGGCCGGCTTCGACCCCCATACCACCCTGCTCGTCCTGGCCTCCAAGACCTTCACCACCCTGGAAACCCTGCTCAACGCCCGCTCCGCCCTCGCCTGGATGGAGCAAGGCGGGGTCGCCGATCCCTACGGCCGGATCGTCGCCCTGACCGCCGCGCCGGAGCGGGCGCTGGAGTTCGGAGTCGACGAGACCCGGATCCTCCCCTTCGCCGAGAGCGTCGGCGGCCGCTACTCGCTCTGGTCCTCGATCGGCTTCCCCGCCGCCCTGGCGCTCGGCTGGGAGGCTTTCGAGACCCTGCTCGAAGGCGCCGCGGCGATGGACCGCCATTTCCGGCTCGCGCCCCTGCACGAAAACGCCCCCGTCCTCGCCGCCTTCGCCGACCGCTATTACGCCAATGTCCGGGGCAGCCAGACCCGCGCCGTCTTCGCCTATGACGAAAGGCTGAGGCTGCTGCCGTCCTACCTCCAACAGCTCGAGATGGAATCGAACGGCAAGTCGGTGAGGCTCGACGGCGCCCCCGTCGGACGCGCCACCGCGCCCGTCACCTGGGGCGGAGTCGGCACCGACGCCCAGCACGCCGTCTTCCAGCTCCTCCACCAGGGCACCCATCTGGTCCCGGTCGAGTTCGTCGCCTGCGTCGAGCCCGGCCACGCCTTCGACGAGGAGCATCACCGCCAGCTCCTCGTCAACTGCTTCGCCCAGGGCGCGGCGCTGATGTCCGGCAAGGCCAGCGACGACCCGCACCGTAGCTATCCCGGCGACCGCCCGTCGACGACCATCCTCCTCGACCGCCTCGATCCGGCCACGCTCGGAGCGCTCATCGCCTTTTACGAGCACCGGACCTTCGTCAACGCGGTCCTGCTCAGCATCAACCCGTTCGACCAGTTCGGAGTCGAGCTCGGCAAGGCGATGGCGAAGGCGATCGACGAGGGCGAAGAACTGGATTTCGACCCCTCGACCCAAGCCCTGATCGGGCGGGCGCTCGGAGATGGGGACAGTCACTAGTGACTGTCCCAAGTGACTGTCCCAAAGGATAAACCAATGCTTATACTCATTTATCTCTACGACGGAGTCACCGCCCTCGACGCCATCGGTCCCTACGAGTCGCTGAGCCGGCTGCCGGGAGTCGAGATCCGCTTCGTCGGCAAGCGCGCCGGGCCCGTGCGCACCGGCGACGGCTTCCTGGGGCTTATTGCCGACACCGGCATCAACGACGAGATCAAGGCCGACATGCTGATCGTCCCGGGCGGCAAGCGCTCCGGCATCCAGCGCGAGGTGAACGAGGACAGGGTGCTGGGCTGGATGGCCGTGCTCGACCAGGCCACCAAGCGGACCTGCTCGGTCTGCACCGGCTCGCTCATCCTCGGCGCGGCCGGCCTGCTGGAAGGCCGCCGCGCCTCCACCCATTGGGGTGCCCGCAACAATCTGCACCTTTTCAACGCCACTTACTCGCCCGACCGGGTGACCGAGGACGGAAAGTATCTGACCAGCGCCGGAGTCTCGGCCGGAATCGACCTCGGCCTTCGCCTCTGCGCCGAGATCGCCGGCCGCGACATGGCCGAGGCGGTCCAGCTCAGCATGGAATACGACCCCGATCCGCCGTTCAACGCAGGCAATTTCAAGGACGCGACGCCGGAGCGGCTCGAGCTGGTGAAGAAGCTGAACATCTAAATCCTCCCCACCGCGAAGCGGTGGGGAGGGGGACCACCCGAAGGGTGGTGGAGGGGTAACCGCGCAGGCCTGTTCCAGTTACCCCTCCACCATGCTTCGCATGGTCCCCCTCCCCATCGCCTTCGACGATGGGGAGGATGATTTGCACCGGCGCCCGCCCCCCGCCATATGACCCCCGACCATCCGAACGGAAACCCGCCCCATGCCCGAGAGCTACGACTACGACCTTTTCGTCATCGGCGCCGGCTCGGGCGGGGTGCGCGCCGCCCGGGTCTCCTCCGCCCACGGCGCCCGGGTGGCGATCGCCGAGGAGCATAAGGTCGGAGGGACCTGCGTCATCCGCGGCTGCGTGCCCAAGAAATTGCTCGTCTACGGCGCCCATTTCGCCGAGGACCTCCAGGACGCGCGCCGCTTCGGCTGGGACGTCCCCGCCTGCGCCTTCCACTGGCCGACCCTTCGCGACAACGTCCTCGCGGAAGTGGGACGGCTGGAGGAAGCCTATACCGAGACCCTGACCAACCATAAGGTCGAGATCTTCAAGGAGCGCGCGGTCGTCGCCGGCCCGCACGAAATCCGCCTGGCCGGCGGCCGCAAGGTCACCGCTGGGATCATCCTCATCGCCACCGGCGCCCGTCCGGTGGTCCCCGATTTCCCCGGAAGCGAGCTCGGGATCACCTCGAACGAGGCCTTCCATCTGCCCGAGCTTCCGAAGCGGGTGGTGATCGCCGGCGCCGGCTATATCGCCAACGAGTTCGCCGGGATCTTCCACAATCTGGGAAGCCACGTCACCCTTGTGAACCGCACCGACGTCATCCTTCGCGGCTATGACGAGACCATCCGCGACCGGCTTCTGACGATCTCGATGATGAAGGGGATCGATTTCAAATTCCACGTCTCGTTCGAGAGCATCGAGAAAAGCGCGGCCGGGGCCCTCACCGTCCACATGACCGGCTGCGACGCGATCGAGGCCGATGCGGTGATGTTCGCGATCGGCCGCCAGCCCAATACCGAGGGCCTCGGCCTCGAAGACGCCGGCGTGGAAATCGACGAAAAGGGCGCGGTCGTGGTCGATGCCGACAACAAGTCGAGCTGCGACAGCGTCTATGCCGTCGGCGACGTCACCAACCGGGTCCAGCTCACGCCGGTCGCGATCCGCGAGGGCCAGGCCTTCGCCGATACCCTGTTCGGCAACAAGCCGACCCGCGTCGATTACGACAACATCCCCTCGGCCGTGTTCAGCCATCCGCCGCTGGCCGGGGTCGGGATGACGGAAGGGCAGGCGCGCAACAAGCTCGGCTCGGTCAAGACCTTCACGTCGGACTTCCGGGCGATGAAGAACGTGCTCGCCGGCCGCAACGAGCGAGCACTCTACAAGCTCGTCGTCAACTCCGAGACCGACGAGGTGGTCGGTCTCCACATGATCGGCCCCGACGCCCCCGAAATCCTCCAGGCCGCCGCGATCGCGGTCAAGGCCGGCCTCAAGAAGGCGGATTTCGACGCGGTGGTGGCGTTGCATCCAACCATGGCCGAGGAACTGGTGCTGATGCGCTGAGGATTAGAGTGCGGAGACGATGTCCGTGCGCGTGAAGTCGTCCCCAACGAACAGCAGCGGACATCCGCGCGATTTGGCGAGCGCATAAGCGAAGCTATCCGCAAAGTTCAGCTTGGCGGGGTGGTAGCCTTTGCCCCACATCGAATAGGCATCGGCGGCCAGTCGGGCATCGTCGGCTAGCACCGGTATGACCTCGAAATGCAGACGCTCGATCAGCCTGGCCATCTCGGACCCGAAACCCCGAGCTCCGGAGACGATCAGGGCCTCTCCCAAGGTGACTGCCGAAATGACCAATTCCTTGTCGGAAGTGAACAGCCCGTCGATGGCGTTCGCTTGCTCTTCGCCGAGGATCATTGCCACCAGAGCAGACGTATCGACGACAATCACCCAGGAAGGCCATTCTCGTCGTAAAGAAAGTCCTGACTCCGCGCTGCGCAAGGTCCCGGCGACGCCTTAGCTTTCGCCTGCCGTCGAATCTCTTCGATGATCGCGAGCCTTTCCTCCGGGGTCTGGGCGGGCTTCATCGGCACGAGGCGCACGGCGTCGCGGCCATGGCGGGTGAGGACGATTTCCTCGCCCGCTTCCGCCCGGCGGACGAGATCGGTGAGCTGGCCCTTGGCATCGGAGACGGAGACATGCATGGGCTTATTTTAGACCACTCAATGGTCCAAATCAATTGCGCACGGGGACTTCGCCGGAGCCGAACGGCGCGCTAGGAGGGGTCATGGACCCCGAATACATGACCGGCTTCGGCAACCATTTCGCGACCGAGGCCGTGCCCGGCGCCCTGCCCGAAGGCCGCAATTCCCCCCAGCGCCCCGCCTTCGGCCTCTACGCCGAGCAACTCTCCGGAACCGCCTTCACCGCGCCGCGCCACGAGAATCGCCGCTCCTGGCTCTACCGCCTTCGCCCGAGCGCCGAGCATCCGCCCTACCGCCCCTATGAAGGCGCGCCGCTGTTCACCGCCGCCGAGCTTCACGATCCGCTGCCGCCCAACCGGCTGCGCTGGGATCCGCTGCCGGTCGAGGGCGAAGGCACGGACCTGATCGATGGGATGGCGACGATGATGGCCAATGGCGGCCCGGAAGCGCTCTCGGGGGTCGCCGTCCATGTCTATCGCGCCAGCGCCGACATGAAGCACCGCGCCTTCTTCAACGCCGACGGCGAGATGCTCTTCATCCCCGAGCGGGGCCGCGTGGAGCTGCTGACCGAGATGGGCCGGATCGAGGTCGCGCCCGGCGAGATCGCGCTTGTTCCCCGAGGCGTCCGCTTCCGCGCCCACCTCCCCGACGGGACGGCCAGGGGCTATGTCGCCGAGAATCACGGCGCCCTCTTCCGGCTGCCCGAGCTCGGCCCGATCGGCTCCAACGGCCTCGCCAATCCGCGCGACTTCCTGACCCCCGTCGCCGCCTATGAGGATCAGGACGGCGAGGTCGAGCTCGTCCAGAAATATCTCGGCCGGCTGTGGACCACCAGGCTCGACCACAGTCCGCTCGACGTCGTCGCCTGGCACGGCAATCTCGCCCCCTGGAAATACGACCTCGCCCGCTTCAACACGATCGGCACGGTGAGCTTCGACCATCCCGACCCGTCGATCTTCACCGTCCTCACCAGCCCGTCGGAGACTCCGGGCCGGGCCAATGCCGATTTCGTCATCTTCCCGCCGCGCTGGATGGTCGCCGAGGATACGTTTCGCCCGCCCTGGTTCCACCGCAATGTGATGAGCGAGTGCATGGGGCTGATCAAGGGCGCCTACGACGCCAAGGCGGAGGGCTTCGCCCCCGGCGGGCTCAGCCTTCACAACCTCATGTCCGGCCACGGACCCGATGTGGCGAGCTGGAAAGCCGCTTCCGAAGCGGAGCTGAAGCCCCACCGGATCGAGGACACACTGGCCTTCATGGTCGAAAGCTGCTGGCCCTTCCGTCCGACCCGATTCGCCATGTCCGAGGAGGGCGGCCTTCAACCCGATTACGACCGGGCCTGGGGCGGCTTCCCGAAAGCGCGGCCGAACGGCTGAGCGATGACGACCTCATCCCAAGGGCCGTTTCCACCCTGCCACCAATATCCCGGCTTCCTCGACGAGGCCGAGCATTCCGCCTTGCTCGAGTGGACGATCGCCAGTCGCGAGCGCTTCGAGCCCGCCACGCTCGCCGGCTATGTCCTCGATCCCAAGCGGCGAATCGCCGAGCGGCTCAGGGAGCTGGGGCCGCACCGGGCGGTTTTCGAGCGGCGGTTGGTCGAAAACCTCGCCGACATCTTCCGCCGCACCGGGACCCGGCCGTTCGAGATCGAACATTTCGAGCTCGAGGTCGCCGCCCATGGCGACGGCGCCTTCTTCGCCCATCACAGCGACATCCCGGTCGGCAGGGGCCGCAAGCCGCTCGGCGGCGACCGGACCGGCACTCAGGACCGGCTGGTCAGCGCCGTCTATTATTTCCATCGCGAGCCGAAGCGTTTCTCGGGCGGCACCCTTCGCCTCTACCGGCTCGCCGACTATGAAGCGGCGGGCGACTATGTCGAGTTCGAGCCGCTTCAGAACAGCCTCGTCGTCTTCCCCTCCTGGGTGCGCCACGAAGTGCGGCGGGTGAGCTGCCCGGACTGCGGCTTCGAGGATTATCGCTTCGCCGTGAACGCCTGGCTGTGCAGGACTCTGGCGCCGAGACCTGCCCCCTAAATTCCTCCCCGGCATTTGCCGGGGAGGGGGACCGCGCGAAGCGCGGTGGAGGGGTTCTGCGGAGTCCGAAAGAACCCCTCCACCAGGCTTCGCCTGGTCCCCCTCCCCCGGGAACCCGGGGGAGGAATTACCTCAAGGATTCCGCGCCGCCTCCACCTTGCTCCCGTCGCCACGCAGCAACGCGAAGCCCGTGGCGGCATTGCCCGCCACCTTATATTCGACCCTCGTCGTCGCGTCGTTCTCGAAAGCGAACAGGTTCGGCCCGATCGGGATCAGGGCGAGCTTCGGCCCGCCCTCGCGCTGGAAGGCGAGGCGGCCCTCCTCGACCCAGACCTTCCGCTCACCGAAGCTGCCGGCATAAGCGGCCAGCGGCAGAGCGGTGGCGACGGGATCGACCTGGGCCGCGAGCAAAGCGGCGGTCGCGTCGTAATTCGGCTTCTCCCGCGGCGGCGCGGTCGCGACGAGTCGGCGCAGGGCATGGACCTGCGCGACCAAGAGCGCCTTCTCCGGATCGACGGCGGTGTTGGGAGCGATTCCGACCCCTTCCCAGTCCTTGCCCGTCGAAGCGAGCACCGCCCGCCCGACCGAGATGCTGATCAGATAGCCGCCCGGAAGCGGGAAGAACTGGTTGCGGAAGCCCGCGCCCGCGGTCGTGGCGCCGATCAGCTCGCCCAATTTGTAGCCCGCGATATGCCCGGTGAACTCCTCGGCCGCGCTTGCGGTCCGGCCGCCGGTCAGGACGTAGAGCGGCTTGCCGACCATCCGGCCCGCCGGCAGGTTCGCCAGGGTCGAGGTTCGGTCGATCTGGTTGCCCGCCATGTGGAAGGTCATCAGCGGCCGGTTCGGCTCCATGAAATGGCTGACCAGATATTGCACCGACTCGGGGCTGCCGCCGCCATTCTGGCGAAGATCGATGATGACGGCGTCGCCTTCCTTGAGGAAGCGCATGACATTGTCATAGGCCTCGGCGCTCTTCGGCCCGACCCAGACGAAGCCCTGCATGTTCACGTAGCGGACGTTCCCGGGCAGCACCTTCATCTCGGTGAAGCCGTGGTTGCGCCGCTGGGCCTGGCGGATCTGCTCGGGCGAGGGGGCATCGTCGTCGGGCTGGCCCGCCGGCCGGGCGGCGATCTCGGCCGCGAGCTCGGCCGACTGACGCGGATTATATTCGAGGCTGAGATGCTTGTCGTGGGCGACGGCGGTGAGATCGGCGTTGACCCGATCGAGCAGAACGGCCGGATCCGAAACGTCGTAGCGGCCCTCCGCAAGCCCCTTGGCGAGCGCGGCGTCGAGCCTTGGGCGGACTTCCGCAAGGACGTAATTGGCGGCGAGCAGGCGCCTCATCTCGGCGACCACCGCGCGCCCGTCCGCCCGCGCCACCGCCGCCGGCACCGCGCCCGGCTGGGCACCGGCCATGCCCGGCGCCAGCGCCAAGCCGGCGACGATCAGCGCTATCCCGCTGTTCCGCTTCATGATCTTCTCCCCACTCAAGCCTTACATCCCTGACCAAGGTTATCGCTTGGTCTGGCGGCAATTTCAGGCAAATATATCAATATCAGCGCCAGTTTGTGGCAGCCGGAGCCTGGAAAGCGCCCGAATGGATAAAAACCTCGACCAGCTCGACATCAAGCTCCTCATCTGCCTGCAGGCCGACAACCAGCTCACCGCCGACATGCTGGCCGAGCGCGTCGGCCTGTCGCCATCGGCGGTCGCTCGGCGCCTGCGCCAGCTTCGTGCCTCGCGGGCGATCGCCGGCGACGTCGCGATCGTCGCCGAGCAGGCCGTCGGCCACCCGCTCTCCGCGATCCTCCACGTCCAGCTCGAACGCCACGCCCTCACCGAGGTGGCCAGCTTCAAGCGCCTTCTCGCCGCCTCGGAGAACGTCCAGTTCTGCCTCGAGATTTCGGGCGCGTTCGACATCCTCCTGCTCGTCGTCGTCGCCGACATGGAGGCGTTCAACCTGTTCACCGACGACATGCTCGCCGGCCAGCGCGCCGTGCGCCGCTACGAGACCAGCTTCGTCAAGCGCCGGTTGAAGGCGAGCCTGGCGCTTCCACTGGAGCAGCTGGCGGGGTAACGACGCCCCCCATTTGCTACGCCACGCCCTTGCCTATAGTCCGCCGCCATGACCTCCGACGTCCTCATCATCGGCGCCGGCCATAACGGCCTCGCCTGCGCTTATTACCTCGCCGCGAAGGGGCTGAAGGTCACCATCCTCGAGCGCCGCCACGTCGTCGGCGGTGCGGCGGTGACGGAGGCGTTCCACCCCGGCTTCCGCAACTCGACCGCGGCCTATACGGTCAGCCTCTTGAACCCGAAGGTGATCGGGGACATGCGGCTCTACGAGCATGGCCTGAAGGTCGTGCTTCGCAGGATCGACAATTTCCTCCCCACCCTCGGCCCCGACCATGTCCTCTCCGGCCGCGGCGGCCTCACCCGGCGCGAGATCGCCCGCCATTCCGCCGCCGATGCCGAAGGCTATGATGGCTATTCGGCCGCGCTCGGCTCGGTCGTCGCCATCCTCCGCGACTGGATCCTGCGCGCCCCGCCCAATGCCGGCGGCGGCCTCGCCGACGTCCTCGCCGCTCTGAAGCTCGGCAATGCCGTGCGCGGGATGAGCGCCGAGGAGCAGCGCAATTTGCTCGACTTCTTCACCAAGTCCGCGGCCGACATCCTCGAACGCTATTTCAGGACCGACATCGTCCAGGCCCTGTTCGGCTTCGACGCCGTCGTCGGCAATTATGCCAGCCCCTACGATCCCGGCTCGGCCTACGTCCTCCTCCACCATCTGTTCGGCGAGGCGGCGGGGGTGGCCGGCGCCTGGGGGCATGCGATCGGCGGCATGGGCGCGATCACCCAGGCGATGGCCAAAGCGGCCCGGGCCAAAGGGGTGGAGATCGTCCTCGACGCACCGGTCGAGGAGATCGTCGTCGAGCGCGGCCGAGCCGCCGGCGCCGTGGCTGGGGGCAAGGCCTGGCGGGCGAAAGCGGTGGCGGCGAACGTCAACCCCCGCTTCCTCTTCGGCGACCTGCTTCCCCAAGGCGCGGTCGCGCCGGAAATCTCGCGCCGGATGGCCGGCTGGGCGGCGGAATCGGCGACCTTCCGGATGAACGTCGCTTTGTCCGAGCTCCCCCGCTTCACCAGCCTGCCCGGGGCCGGCGACCATCTCACCGCCGGCATCATCCTCGCCCCCTCGCTGGGCTATATGGACCGGGCCTATACCAGCGCCCGCACCGCGGGCTGGGCGCGCGAGCCGATCGTCGAGATGCTGATCCCCTCGACCCTCGACGACAGCCTCGCCCCGCCCGGGAGCCACGTCGCCAGCCTGTTCTGCCAGCATTTCCCCTACGAGGTGGAGGGCGGCTGGGAAGCCCGGGTCGACGAGGCCGCCGACCATATCATCGCGCATGTCGACCGCTACGCGCCCGGCTTCAAAGCCTCGGTGATCGGCCGCCTCGCCCTCTCGCCCTGGCACCTCGAGCAGCGCTTCGGAGTCCCGCGCGGCGACATCTTCCACGGCAAGATGGGCCTCGACCAGCTCTTCTCCGCCCGGCCGATGCTGGGGCATGCGGATTACAGGATGCCGCTTCCCGGCCTCTACCTGTGCGGCTCGGGCGCGCACCCGGGCGGCGGCGTGACCGGCGCCCCGGGGCACAATGCCGCGAAGGCGATCCTGGCCGACCGGAGGAAGTGGCGACGCTAGCTTGCCTCCCCATCGGCAGATGGGGAGGGGGACCATGCGAAGCATGGTGGAGGGGTGACCGGACTTGGAATCCTAGGACCCAGCGCTCGACTGCGAAGGCCTGGCCTGATCACCCCTCCACCACCTTCGGTGGTCCCCCTCCCCACCGCTTCGCGGCGGGGAGGCAGAGCTATTTCCGCTTCTTGTACCTGATCACCCAGCTGTCGGCCCAGCTCCCGTCCACCTGCTTCGCCTGCCAGCGCCAGGTGAAGCTGTCGGGCTTCACGTCCTGCCAGATCATCCGCGACCAGGTCTGCTTCGGCCCTTTCGGCTCCACAGTGACGAGCTCGAAACTGTAGGGCTGGCCCTGGACCGGCCCGCCGATCAGCGTGATGTAGCCTCCGCCATTGTCGACCCAGGTCTGCACCCATTTCTTCCTGGCCGGGTCGTACATGCTGAACGACGCGCCGAGATAGCCGATGTCCGCCTGCACGAAATGCTCGGCGATCACGCAATCGCCATACTCGTCGCGGGTGATGCGGTTGACGGCATGGCCGGTCTTGCCGCCGGGAAGCGCGAACTCGGCGTCCCAATCGCCGACCCAGAAATCGAGCTGCCGATATTCCGCCGCCGAGCAGGCCGGCGGCGGCGGCGGCGGAGGCGGAATCATGACAGGCGCGGCGGCAGCGACGGCAAGGGCGATGAGCATGGCGGTCCCCTTTGTTACATGTTGTAATCGTCCCCCGCGTGGTGACAAGGGTGCTCACCACTCCGCCCAGGCAGAGGACCCAGGATGAAGACCCGCGCCGCCATCGCAATCGCCCCAAACCAGCCGCTGGAGATCCACGAGGTCGACCTCGACGGCCCCCGCGCCGGCGAAGTGCTGGTCGAGATCATGGCCACCGGCGTCTGCCACACCGACGCCTATACGCTCGAGGGCAAGGATTCGGAGGGCATCTTCCCCTCGATCCTCGGCCATGAAGGCGCCGGCATCGTCCGCGAAGTCGGCGCGGGCGTGACCTCGGTCAGGCCAGGCGACCACGTCATCCCGCTCTACACGCCCGAGTGCCGCCAGTGTAAATCCTGCCTGTCGCGCAAGACCAACCTGTGCACCGCGATCCGAGCCACCCAGGGCAAGGGCGTCATGCCCGACGGCACCAGCCGCTTCCGCCTCGGCGGCGAGGTCATCCACCATTATATGGGCTGCTCGACCTTCTCGAACTTCACGGTGATGCCCGAGATCGCGGTCGCCAAGGTGCGCGAGGACGCGCCGTTCGACAAGATCTGCTACATCGGCTGCGGGGTCACCACCGGCGTCGGCGCCGTGATCTGGACCGCGGGCGTTGAGCCGGGCGCCAACGTCGTCGTCTTCGGGCTCGGCGGGATCGGCCTCAACGTCATCCAGGGCGCGAAGCTGGTCGGCGCCAACCGGATCGTCGGGATCGACATCAACCCGGCCAAGCGCGCGCAAGCCCAGGCCTTCGGGATGACCGATTTCATCAATCCCGCCGAGATCGGCATGGACAAGGTCGTCCCGGCCATCCTCGACCTCACCGACGGCGGCGCCGACTACAGCTTCGACTGCACCGGCAATACCGACGTCATGCGCCAGGCGCTCGAATGCTGCCATCGCGGCTGGGGGGTCTCGACGATCATCGGGGTCGCCGAAGCCGGCCGCGAGATCGCCACCCGCCCCTTCCAGCTCGTCACCGGCCGGGTCTGGAAAGGCAGCGCCTTCGGCGGCGCCCGCGGCCGCACCGACGTGCCGCGGATCGTCGACTGGTACATGGACGGCAAGATCGAGATCGACCCGCTCATCACCCACACGATGCCGCTGGAGGACATCAACAGGGCGTTCGACCTGATGCACGCGGGGGAGAGCATCCGGAGCGTGGTGGTTTACTGATGGCACGTCGTCCCAGCGAAGGCTGGGACCTCAGCGCGAACTAGCGCTGCGTCTTTCACCCCCTGGGGCCCCAGCCTTCGCTGGGGCGACGGAGAATAGAATGACCCTCGACACCCTCTCCGTCACCCGCGCCCATGGCGGCGTCCAGCATGTCGTGAGTCACGCCAGCCGCTCGACCGGCACTGACATGACCTTCTCGGTGTTCGTTCCGCCTCAGGCGGCGGACGGCAGCCTCTGCCCGGTCGTCTGGTATCTCTCGGGCCTCACCTGCACCCACGCCAACGTCACGGAGAAAGGCGAATATCGACGCGCCTGCGCCGAGCTCGGCCTCATCTTCGTTGCGCCCGACACCAGCCCGCGCGGCGCCGACGTCCCCGACGATCCCGATTACGATTTCGGCCAGGGGGCCGGCTTCTATGTCGACGCGACGCAAGAGCCCTTCGCCCGCAACTACCGGATGGAAAGCTACGTCACGGCCGAGCTTCCCGACCTGATCGCCGCCATCTTCCCCGCCGACATGGCCCGCCAGGGCATCACCGGCCATTCGATGGGCGGCCACGGCGCGCTCACCCTCGCCCTGCGCAATCCCGGCCGCTACCGGAGCGTCTCCGCCTTCGCCCCGATCGTCGCGCCCTCGCAGGTGCCGTGGGGCGAGAAGGCGCTCGGCCGCTATCTCGGCCAGGACCGCGCCGCTTGGCGCGGCTACGATGCGGTGGCGCTGATCGAGGACGGCGCCCGGGTGCCGGAAATCCTCGTAGATCAGGGCACGGCCGACAGCTTCCTGGAACGGGAATTGAGGCCCGGGCTCCTTACCAGCGCTTGCGAAAATGCCGGGATCCCACTGACTTTGAGGATGCAGGAGGGCTACGACCACAGCTACTTCTTCATCTCGACCTTCATCGAGGATCATCTGCGCTGGCATGACCGGCGGCTGCGCATCGCGGGAGAATGAAATGACGTTCAGCCGCCGCTCGTTTCTCCAGGCCGCAGCGGCGATGGGCGCGTCGCTGGCCTGGGCCGGCCCCGCCCGCGCCTCGCGGACGAAATGGGGCGAACGGCGCGACCTCTACCCGGAGGGGGTGGCTTCCGGCGACCCGGCCCCCGACAGCGTGATCCTGTGGACCAGGCGCCCGTTCGACACGGGTGACCGGGCGCTGCTGACCGTCGAGGTGGCCGAGGACGAAACCTTCCGCAAGGTCGTCGCGCGGGCGCCCGCCGCCGTCGCGGCCGCCGCGGACTGGACCTGCCGGGTCCTCGTCGGCGGCCTCAAGCCGGCGCGGGCCTACTGGTACCGCTTCACCGACGCGCAAGGGAATGGAAGCCGGATCGGCCGGACGATGACCGCCCCGGCCCAGAACGATCCCCGGCCGGTCAAGTTCGCCTTCGTCAGCTGCCAGGACATCAACGAGGGCAAGCTCAACGCCTATCGCCGGATGATCTTCGAGGACGAGCGCGCGGCCCCGGCCGACCAGCTCGATTTCGTGCTCCACCTCGGCGACTTCATCTACGAGGTCGTCGAATATCCCGAAGAGGTGAAGACTCGCTACGACCGCACGATCTACGAGGTCGCGCGGATCCCGGACGGCGGGAAGGCCGGCAAGTTCCATTATCCGCAGACCCTCGAGGGCTACCGAATCATCTACCGCGGCTATCTCGCCGATCCGGACCTGCAGGATGCAAGGGCCCGCTGGCCGTTCGTGGCGATCTGGGACAATCACGAATTCTCCTGGCAGGGCCGGCAGAGCATCCAGCAGGCCGGCGGCCCGCCGCGGCCGGGACAAAAGCTCAAGGTCGCCGCCAATCAGGCCTGGTGGGAATATCTGCCGTCGCGCTCCAGGCAGGCCGGCGGACTCTCGCTCGACCGGTTCGATCCGCCCGCGGTGAAGGACGTCGAGATCGAGAAATGGGACGAGAACGGCCTCGGCGACGAGCCGAACAACCTCGCCGCCATCAACAGCCTGATCGCCTATCGCGCGCTGCGCTACGGCAAGCACCTCGACCTTATCGTCACCGATCAGCACAGCTACCGAAGCGCCGATCCGTTCGACGATCCGGAGATCGGCAAGTTCGGCCCGGAATTCCCGGGGATGTTCCCCGAGAATGCGGCTCGGATCCTGGACGGCGGGCGCGCGTTCGATGGCGGCAATCCGCCGGCCGAAATCGCCTTCAACGACGCGCATGTCCCGAATCCGCGGCGCGACTCGTCCCCTCAGACCATTCTCGGCGCCGAGCAGAAAGCCTGGTTCAAGGACCGGCTCCGCACCTCGAAGGCGACGTGGAAGATCTGGGGCAATTCCCAGGGCACGCTGGATTCGCGGAGCGACCCACAAAACCTCCCGGCCGGGCTGACGAAGGAAGCGTGGCCGGCGACGACCTACGCATTGACGGGCGCCCCCCCCGATTACGGCATGGCCTATTCGGAGCGCGCCGAGATCTACGACCTCGTCCGCGATTCGAAGATCACCGGCTTCGCGATCGTCTCGGGCGACCGCCACACCTTCTGGGCCGGATATGCGGCATCGGAGCTGCCGCCGGGCAAGTTCGAGCCGGTCGGCCTGAGCTTCGTGGGCGCGTCGCTGACCAGCCCCGGAACCATGGAAGCTTTCGAGCACGGCTTTCCGAAGACCCATCCGCTTCGGCCCTTGTTCCTCGCCGACCGGCCGGACGGCGCAAAGCCCGACTGGACGCACAACATGCTGCTCAGGCACGGCGTCCGCTCCTGCCTCGAATATGCCAAAAGCTTCGATCTCGAACGCGCGAGGTCGTTGTCGAACCCCGCACTGTCTCCGCACCTGGAGTTCGTCGATCTGGGCGGCCACGGCTATTCGACGGTGCGCCTGTCGGGCGAGGAGATGCGGACCGAGTTCGTCTGCATCCCGCGTCCGGTGACGCGCAGCGAGCGCCCCGACGGGGGACCGCTGCGCTACCGGGTCGTCCACACCGCCCGCCTCTGGCGGCCGGGCGAGGCGCCGCGGCTGGAGCGCAAGGTGCTGGAAGGGGACCCGGGGCTTGCTATCTGAAGCCGCAGGGTTGATCGTCGCCCCAGCGGAGGCTGGGGCCCCAGGGGGTGAAAAGCGCCGCGGTCTTCACCCACCGGGGCCCCAGCCTGCGCTGGGGCGACGAGTTAGCGAATGACGATTCCCAACCTCCTCCCCACCCTGATCGAAGCCGCGCTCGCCGCCGGCGCCGAGATCGAGCGCATCTACGTCGAGGGCTGCGAGGTGGTCGAGAAGGAGGACGGCTCGCCGGTCACCATCGCCGACCGCCATGCCGAGGCGATCATCCTCGAGCGTCTCGCCGCCGCCTTTCCCGGCATCCCGGTCCTCGCCGAGGAGGAAGCCGCGGCGGGCCGGATCCCCGATCTCGGCCGCCGCTTCTTCTGCGTCGACCCGCTCGACGGCACCCGCGGCTTCCTCCAGCGCAACGGCGAGTTCACCGTCAACATCGGCCTGATCGAGGACGGAGCGCCGGTCGCGGGGGTGATCTACGCGCCCGATCCGAAGCTCCTTTATTACGGCGCCCGCGGCGAGGGCGCCTTCCGGGTCCGCGGCGGCGGCGCGGCGGAGCCGATCCGCCCGCGTCCCCGCCGGGCCTCGGGCCTGACCGCCGTCGGCAGCCGGAGCCACGCCTCCCACGGCACCGCCGAGAAGGGCGCGCATCTCGGCATCGCCGACTTCGTCCCCTCAAGCTCATCGCTCAAATTCTGCCTGGTCGCGGAAGGGACGGCGGACCTCTATCCGCGCCACGGCACCACCGCCGAATGGGACACCGCGGCCGGCCAGGCCATCCTCGAGGCGGCCGGCGGCCGGGTCATGGCGCTGGACGAGGACGGGCGGGAAATCGGAGCCCTGGCCTACGGCAAGGTCTCCGAGCGCTTCCTCAACCCCCCCTTCGTCGCCTGGGGGTGAAGCCGGTCAAAGCTCCGCCACGTTGAATCGCCGAGTTCCACCCGCTCGGGCGATGGCGGCCTTGACGTCCGCCCGTTTCTTCAAGGCTTTCAGGTTCTGCGCGATCCGGTTCGTCGCGATCGGCTCAGGCGCCAGATCGTAGTCGCTGAGGTCAAGCAGGAACGCGGCGCGAAGCTCAGGGTCGTCGAGCCGCCGGATGGCGGAGGCGGCCGCGGCTTCCATGTCCCCGAGGCAGAGATAAAGCTCGGTCACGGCCCCCGGCGCGTCCTTCTCATGGGTCTTGATGAAGGCGACGTCCGCCGCCGCCTGGCCGTCGCGGCCGTCGAGATGGAGGGCGCAGGCTCTGGCCTGATGATACAACATGGTCCCATAAGGCGAGGCGCCGCCGGCCGAAAAGTCTCTCATCGCAAGGGTCGCCAGGGCGTCCTTTGGCCGGCCGAAACGATTTTGGGCGAGCGCGAGATTTATCAGCTGGCTGACATTGGGAGCGTCGTCTTCGCTCGTCTTTGCGCCGTTCCGGTACGCCTCGATCGCTTCGTCCGGCCGTTCGAGATTCTCGTAGGTCAGGGCAAGCTCGTTCCACCACCAGTTGATCCGGTCCGAATCCTCGGTTCCGGTCAGCTTGTCGAGGCGCGGCTCCGCCGTCCTGAGCATCTCCAGCGCCTCTTTCGATCGCCCCAGTTGGCGCAGGTTCGTCGCCGCGGCGATCAGTGGCCGAAGGCGATCCGGCTCCCGCGCCACCCACTCCCGATGCCGCTCGAGCCTCCTCGCCGCGGCGGCCGCCACGTCGCTGCTGCGCAGATGACCGCGCATCCGCGGATCCAGGCTGGCGAGCGCGATGTTACGGGGATCCTCGAGGGTCGCGACGATCGCCCCGGCGGCAGCCGTATCGCCGGCGGCGAGCCGATCCTCGGCATAGCTGAAGCGGAATCCGTCATTCGACCCGAAGGTCCCGGCGGGAGCGTAGGCATCGCTTGCGAGCAGCTTCAGGACCTGAGTCCGCTCCTTCGCCGCTCCGGCATCCTTCATCTCCCGAAGCAGCTGCCATACCCAGTCGATCGGCATCTCGTTGAGCGCGGCGCCGTGCCCCTGGGTCATGGCTTCGAGAGTCGTCGCCACCTCGCCGTAGCGCTTGTTCTTCATCTCGGCCCACAGCCGGGCGTACCACAGCCTCGGCGTGCTTTCGGTGAGCGCGGTGCCGCGCCGCGCCAGGCCGTAGGCCTCGTCGATACGTTCGGCCTGAAGATGGCAGGCGACGATCAGATCATAGAGACTGGCGGCCAGACCGTCGGGAAGCAGCCCGCCGGGGCGTGCGACCAGCGGTTGTCCCCGCTTCACGATCACAGCGCAATCGCCGGTCTCGGCGGCGGCGGCGATCTCGGCCAAGGCCTTCCTCTCGGCCTTCGTCAGCGCCCCCGCCGGCGCGGCCGCAGCCGAGCCCGATGCCATCAGTCCGAGTACAATTGCCGAAGATAAAACGATTTTTCGGATACGCCTCACGGCTCGCCTCCCCCTGCCCGCGGACCGGAGTGGCAGGAAAATACTTTTGCCGCAACGGCCATGCCGGGCATTATCCGAAGCTGTGCTTCACTCCGATCGCCGGGACGACGTGCTTGTTGCGGTGCCTCAGCTCATACTCGTCCGGGAACGGGGTGCGCCGGTCCGGGGTGAAGAAAGTGCGGCTCCGGAAGGCGGCGGAATTGATCGCATTGTCGAGGCTGAAGGTGATCGTCGTCTTGGGGCTCGGGCGGTATTCGACGAAGGCGGTGACGTAGGGATTGTCGCTGAACGGCCGGTCGATCTCGTCCTGGCGGAAGAAGAAGGTCGGTGAGTTGACGTAGGCAGTGACGCCGTAGGCAAACTTGCCGAGGTCCTGGCGGAAGCTCGCGTCCGCGGAATAGAGGTTGAAGCCCGAGAAATGGCGCTTGCGGTGCGTATAGGGATCCTCGACCGACGTATCGATCAGCGAGCTGTGGACGGTCAGCCGGCCGCCCTTGATCCCGAGCTTGGCGAGCGGCGCGTCTATCGTGCTCTTGAGGCTCAGCATCCGCCCGTTGCCGAGGTTGCCCGGTGCGTCGAACCCTTCGGGCGTTGGGATGCGATCCTGGACCAGCGAGATCCGGTTATAGCCCGCCTCGATCTTGACCACGCCGTCGCCGAGGATCGGCTGCTCCAGGGTCGCCAGCAGCTCCCAGGCCCGCTGCGGCACGAGGTCGGCATTGCCGCCGTTGACCCGGTCGTTGGTCAGCTCGGCGGTGCTGATGAAATCGTCGAAATTCAATTGGGCGACAGTTCGGGCGATCGACAGCTGGGCGTGCCAGCCGCTCTTGTCGCGATAGTCGAGGCTGGCCTTGGGCTTGAGGAACTTCAGCACCCGTTCCGCTTCGGCGTCGCCGCTGACGGTGAGGCGCGACACCTCGTAGGTGAGGCCCATGTCGAGGCGGAGCGTCCTGGTGAGCGGCTTGCCGGCATTGACGAAGGCCTCGCCGCGATATTCCTTCACCACCGCCTGATCTACCGGAAGGTCGATCCGGGTCTGGGTTCCGCCGGCGTTGAGGCGATAGAAATTAACGTCGCTGTCGAGCTTGTTGAGCACCCCTTCGGCGCCCGCCTCGACGCTCCAGCCGCCGAGGTCGGAGCGGTTCCAGACCAGCCGAAGCACGCGCTCGTCGCGCTGGTTGTCGAGATCCTGGATGAAGCCCCCGGTCACCTGGCTCGCCACCCGGTTCAGCGAAGTGTCGACGGCGCGCCGCTGCCGCCGGGTCGCCAGCCCGACGAGCTTCAGCCCGCCGCCCAGCAGCGGCCGGGTGACGTCTCCGCCCAGCTCATAGTCGCGCCGGCTGTAATCCTGGGTCAGCCGGTCGTCGCGCACCGTCCCGCCGACCGGGAAGACGTCGTTCGTCTGCTTGAGGTCGAACCAGTTCTGCGAGACCCGGAAGTTGAGATGGGCGGTACGGTTGTCGCCATCATTGTGCTCCCACGCCCCCGACAGGAACGCCGTGCGGTCCGAGATCCGGTTCACCTTCTCCCGATATTCCTTGAGGTCGCCGCTCGGCAGCGCGGTGATCCGGTCGAAACCCTCCTCCGTCGTCGGATAAGCCTGGTAGCCGGCCGAGGCGTTGAAGCTCGACTTGCCCCGCCGGAGCAGCGCCGAGACGGTGACGTCCGGCTCGACCCGTCCGGTATAGGTCCGCCTCATGGTCCCGTTGAACGTCCCGGCAAGGCCGCCGGCCGCGGTCGTGACGACGTTGACGACCTGCGGCTTGCCGGCGAATTCGGATCCGAACAGGTCGCCCGGCCCGACCTCCACGCGCGCCACCCGGCTGGCCGGAATCCGCGCCAGGATGGTCTCGAGCGTGTCGCTCTTCGAGCTCGGCCGCTGGCCGTTGATGACGACGTTGCCCGCCGCCTGGCCGAAGCCACGCACCTCCTGGTTGCCGAGTTCGAGCGTGAAGCCCGGAACGCGCTGGACGATCTGGAGCGCGTTGGAAGGCGCGAACTGGGCGAAATAAGCGGCCTCGTAGACGGTCCTTCCGTCCGCTCCCGGAGCCAAAGCGGCCGAGGCCGGCGCCGCGACCCCGCACAGCAAGGCCGCCGCCGCCAGTCCCGCCCAACGCGCCTTGCCCGCCACCCGCATCTCCTCTCGACGATTACAAGCGTCATCGTCTGCAAGAAGCGAGCCATGGCCAAGTGCCTATAGTCACGCGACCAACCCTCCGAGCGCATCGACGAACGGCACGTTTTTTCATGTCCGACGCCGGACAGCCCCTGTCCGCAATCGGACGGAAGTTACGTCACCCAGCGAAGGCTGGGGTCCCAGGGAGCGAAAAATGCCGGGGCTCTTCACCCACCGGGGTCCCAGCCTACGCTGGGACGACGGGCTTTCGGCGAAGGGCCACGATGCCGAGGTAGAGCAGCAATCCCAGCGGGCCGACCATCATCGTCGTGAACAGGCAAAGCACCAGCAGGGGATGGCGCACCCCCGCACTCTCCGAATGCTCCGCTTCCCAGCTCCCGACCCAGAGATCGAGCACCAGATAATGGATCCAGCCGACCAGCAGCAGCACCGGCTTGTCGAAGAACCGGCCGATCGCCTCCAGAGTGTAGCCGGCGTCGGTCGGGATCGCCTTCAGATGGGTAAACAGAAAGAGGAGATAGACTAGGCAGAGCGGAACCGCCGCCCATCGCGCCGTCAGCACGGCCCGGCGGCGACCGATCCAGGGCAAGGCGAACAGGGCGGCCCAGCCGACAAGGGCGACTGCGTGCGCGCCGATGAACCAGCTCTCCAGCGTCGGCATGAGCCCCTCCCACGTCACCCTGAACTCGTTTCAGGGTCCAGTTCTCCACCGGCAGAGCGTATGACCAACTGGACCCTGAAACAAGTTCAGGGTGACGAAGCGCGGCACCGTCGACGCTCCCCTCAGATGATCGGGTGCCGCTCCCAATTGGGCTTGTCGACCCTTTTGCCCAGGGTCGCGTTGAGGCCTTTCACCGTCTCGCTTCCGGTCCGCTCGCACAGGAAGGGGAAGATCGCGTGGACGATGCAGGCGAGGCCGCCGACGATCATCCGAACGCCGAAGCGCGCCGCCATCCCGAAATGCTCGGGATAAGACTCGCCCACTTCATGCGGGTGCTTGGTGAAGGGATTGTCAGCCATCGCCGCCCCTTATCGCGAGCCGGCCCCTCCCGCCAGTGAATTGACGTCTCCCGTCCCTTGCAGGGAGGGGAGGCAGCTCGACCGATTGGGCATGGTTGAAGATGTCGAGCGGGTCCCATTCGGCCTTGACCTGCTGCAGGCGCGGATAATTGCCCTGGTAATAGAGGTACTGCCAGTCGGGCAGGTCGACGTCGGGATAATTGACGTAGCACCCGTCCATCACCCCGTCCGGCACCGGTCCCGCCGCGCCGTACATCGCGTCATAAAGGCCGCGGATCCAGGCCAGATTCGAATCGCCGTCGGCGGGGTCGGTCCAGTAAGCCTGGTATTGCAGCTTCATGATCGAGCTTCGCTGCGGGATGGCGGTCGCGTCCGAGGCCAGAGCATTGACCGCTCCGCCATAGGAATCGACCTGAACCAGGGCCTGGCCGTTGTTGAGGCCGTCGGTCAGGAATCGCCACATCGTGCCGATCTGATCCTCGGGGAAAGGCTCGTTCATATAGGCCGATTTGTACTTGCCGCGGCGGTTGGGCCCCGATCCGTCGAGCGACTGGGTCGCGTAGAGCCAGGGCAGGCATTGCGGGCTCGTCGTCGGATGCGGGAAGAAGTTGAGGGCGACCGGCGCCCGCTGGCCCACCGGCGCCCGAACGCCCTCAGCCGTCATCCAGGTGGTGAATTCGGTCAGCGGCCAGGGATCGCCGTCGACATATTGGGCGGTGAGCACGATCTGGCCGCCCGCCGTCCGGTGGGTGAGATGGAGCAGTGCGAAGAGCCCGTCATAATGGCCGCCCGGAGCGCTGTTCCATTTGAAGAAATTGCCGTAGCGGCGGACGATCTCGGCAAACTCCTCCGGGGTCATTCCGTCCCAGTCCCAGGCAAGGTTGACGAGATGCGCCTCGGCGGGAGCGGGCGGGATATCCTTGAACCAGAAGCGGGTGATGATCCCGTAATTGCCGCCGCCGCCGCCCTGGCAGGCCCAGAACAGATTGGCGGCCGCGCCGTCCTTTTCGGCAATCGTAACCTGGGCCCGCCTGTCCGAGTCCACGGTGACGATATCGACCGCGGTCAGCCAGTCGATGATCAGCCCGTATTTGCGCGCGAGCAGCCCGTAGCCGCCGCCGCTGATATGGCCCCCGGCGCCGACCGAATAGCAGGACCCGGTCGGCAAAGCGCGGTCGTACAGCTTGTAGAAGGTCCAGATGACGTTCCACAAAGTCGCCCCCGATTCGACGCAATAGGCGCCCCGATCCTCGTCGAAATAGGCGCCGTTCATCGCCGCCATGTCGACGATCACCCCGTCCTCATTGCCGACCGCGAAATCCTCGTAGCAATGACCGCCGCTGCGCACGGTGATGCGCCGGCCGGAGTCGACGGCGCTCTGGACGATTTCGCGGACCTGGTCGGCGCTCCCCGGCAGAGCGATCGAGTCCGGATCCCCGACCCAGCGCAGATTGAAGCCACGTCGCAGAGCCTCGTAGCGCGGATCGTCCCGGCCCACGCTTCCGCCCGGATATTCGTCGCTCATGGCCCCTCTCCCCGCACCGAGCCTATCACGGGCGGAGGCGGGACGCCTACCGTCATTCCGGCGAAAGCCGGAATCCATGAACACGGACGTGCGGGGCTTCATGCCCCTGTGTTCATGGATCCCGGATCAAGTCCGGGATGACGACCTTGCGCCGCCCTCCCCCGCCGCCCTACATCCTCCGAAACCTGCAGGAGCTCCCGAAATGCCCGAAGCCTATATCGTCGCCGCCGCCCGAACCGCCGGCGGCCGCCGGGGCGGCGCCCTCAGGGACTGGCATCCGGCCGACATGGCCGCCGAAGTGCTCGACGCCCTGATCGAGCGCTCCGGCATCGACCCGGCTCTGGTCGAGGACGTGATCATGGGCTGCGTCGGCCAGGCCGGCGAGCAGGCTTTCCACATCGGCCGCAACGCCGTCCTGGCCTCGACCCTTCCCACCTCCGTCCCGGCGGTCACCATCGACCGCCAGTGCGGCTCCTCCCAGCAGGCCGTTCAGTTCGCCGCCCAGGCGGTGATGAGCGGCACCCAGGACGTCGTCATCGCCGCCGGAGTGGAGTCGATGACCCGGGTGCCGATGGGCCTTCCAGTCACCCTGCCGATGCAGCACGGCATCGGCACCGGCCCCTTCTCGAAGCGGATCCAGGAGCGGTTCGGGGTCCCCATGTTCAGCCAGTTCACCGGCGCCGAGATGATCGCCGAGAAATACCAGTTCCGCAAAGAGGAGCTCGACGCCTTCGCCCTCGACAGCCACCGCAAGGCCGCCCGGGCGACCGAGGCCGGCGCCTTCGACGAGGAGATCGTGCCTCTGAAGGTGGTCGATGCGGAGGGCAACGAGACGCTCCACACCAAGGACGAAGGCATTCGCTACGACGCCACCCTCGAAGGCATCGCCTCGGTGAAGCTGATCAAGGAAGGTGGCAAGATCAGCGCCGCCAATGCCAGCCAGATCTGCGACGGCGCCTCGGGCGTGATCGTGGTCTCCGAAAAGGCGCTGAAGGCCCACAACCTCACGCCGCTCGCCCGCATCGTCAACCTGACGGTCACCGGCGGCGACCCCGTCATCATGCTCGAGGAGGTGATCCCCGCCACCCGCCGGGCGCTCGAGCGAAGCGGCATGAGCATCGCCGACATCGACCTCTACGAGGTCAACGAGGCGTTCGCCCCCGTCCCTCTGGCCTGGCTCCGCGAGATCGGCGCGGATGCGTCAAGGCTCAACGTCAACGGCGGCGCCATCGCTCTGGGCCACCCCCTCGGCGCCTCCGGCACCAAGCTCATGACCACCCTCGTCCACGCCCTCAGGGCGAAGGGCAAGCGCTACGGCCTCCAGACCATGTGCGAGGGCGGCGGGCTCGCCAACGTGACGATCGTCGAGGCGGCTTGAGGGGCGCCCCGGCCCTCGTCACCCTGTCGAGGTCAGCCGAGCCCGAAGCTTCGTCGAGCCCTGCGGATCGTCCTTAGCCGGCCTGGTCGCGATATCCTTGAGGATCTGGATGAGGGTGGAGAGTCCGTTGCTGCCGCCGGCGATCAGGCCGGCCGTCAGGAGAACGTCCACCGCGAAGAACAATTGTGTGTGGCTGGCGAAGCAGGTCCCGGCCTGGAGGGTCGCCTTGGTGCAGGCCGCGGGCACCGCTTGCACCAGGCCTTCGAGAGTGCGAATTCCGGCTGCGCTGATGAATAAGCCGGCCGCGAAGCTGAGCAGGATCCGAAGCCGCTCCTTGTCGGTCATGACGTCCTTCATCTCGGCCCGCCCCTGGTTCTGGACCGCGACATCGACATCGTCGAGGCGCAGCTCGGCGTCCCGCTGCCGGTCGCCGGAGATCAGAGCGTTCACGACTGAGGCGCTGCGCTCGACGAAGAGCGTCACCACCAGGAGAGCGGTGGCGACGCCGGCGCCGGCCTGGGCCATATTGTCCTTGAACTTGAGCCCGACGAACGGATCGTTGAAAATGAAGATCAGCAACACGGCCGCGAGCGCCACAGCCGCAGCCAGCCACCCGTATTTGCGCATGGAACCACCTCTTCGCATTGCCCGGCCGGATTGTCGGCCGGGCCTGATGTCGGTTTGGTCGATTTAGCGTCCCGGCCGCGCGCCTCGCGTGACGACCGTCACGCCCACGAATTTCATAGGCTCACCAGCCGCGGCAGACCCTGCAGCCTTGACTTTACGCCCCGTCTCGGCTTGAGGAACCCCGGCAGGCGGGGCTCTTCGGGCTCCGCCGTCGCATTTTGGGATTTGGGCGGTCTCCCCTTGCGACCGCCCGGCCGGAAATACCTGACACGGTTTCCGGACGAACGAAGGATGAAGACATGCGTCACCGCAATGCCGGCCGCAAGCTGCAGCGTACCTCGAGCCACCGCGCCGCTTTGTTCCGCAACATGGCCGCCGCCCTCATCAAGCACGAGCAGATCACCACCACCGTCGCCAAGGCGAAGGAGCTTCGCCCCTATACGGAGAAGCTGATCACCCTCGCCAAGAAGGGCGGCCTCTCCAACCGCCGCCTCGCCCACGCCCGCCTGCTCGACGACAAGCAGCTCCAGAAATTGTTCGACGTCCTGGCGCCGCGCTACTCGGCCCGCGAGGGCGGCTACACGCGGGTCATCAAGGCCGGCATCCGGGCCTCCGACGCCGCGCCGATGGCGATCATCGAGCTCGTCGACCGCGACGTCTCCGCCAAGGGCCAGGATTCGGGCCCGGTGATGAGCGACGAATATGAGGCCGAAGCCGCCTGAGCCTCGGAACCGCTTCGACTGCCAGGGATTCTTCCCCCGACCTAACAACTCGGGAGAATGAGTCATGGCCGAGCGCAAGCGCGAGCTGATCGACACCGGCAACGACAAGCGCTTCGTGCGCCGCGATGCCGAAGGCAAGTTCAAGGACGTGGTCGACGTCGGCGCCAGCCTCGCCGCCGACCAGCGCCAGCACGCCAAGACCAAGGTCAAGTCGGGCCAGGGCGACAAGGGCGACCGCTGATCTGTTCCCCGGCGAAGGCCGGGGCCCAGTCCCACCGACGGCGAAGCTGGACCCCGGCCTTCGCCGGGGAGCAATTCCGCCACGGCTAGCCCGTCCCATGGCGGCGGTCTAAGACCCGCGGCATGGAGATCGCAATCCTGCGCACCGGCGGGCCGCCGCCGGAGCTTGCCGAGCGCTTCGGCCCCTACGACGCCATGTTCGCCCGATTGCTCGGCCCGGGCTTCGCCATCCGCGCCTATGACGTCCCGGCCGGCGAGCTTCCGCCCGCACCCGGCGCCCATCCCGCCGTCCTGATCACCGGCTCGGCGGCCGGAGTCTATGAGCCTTTGCCCTGGATCGCCCCCTTGCTCTCCTTCCTTCGCGAGGCGAGGGGCCGGACGAAGCTGGTCGGAATCTGCTTCGGCCACCAGGCGCTGGCGGAAGCGCTCGGCGGCCGGGTCGAGAAATCGGAGCGCGGCTGGGGAATCGGTCTCCAGGATTACGAATTGTGGGAGACCGCCGCCTGGATGGGCGAAGCGCCCCCCGGCCGGATCGCCGTCCCGGTCTCTCATCAGGACCAGGTCGTGGTCCCGCCGCCGGGCGCCCGGGTGCTCGCCGGCAACGCCTTCACCCCCTTCGGACTGCTCGACTATGAGGACTCGATCTCGATGCAGTTCCACCCGGAGTTCGAGCCCGCTTACGCTTCGGCCCTGATCGAGCACCGCCGCGCCCGGGTCCCCGCCCCCGACGCCGCCATCGCCTCGCTCGAGCGCCCGAACGACCGGGCGCTGGTGAGGGAATGGATCCGAACCTTTCTAAGCACTTAGAAATCGGTGCCCGGCACCAATTCCTATTCCCTATTTGGCCAGGAACGCCTTCAGCTCCGTCCGGAACGCCGCCGGCGCATCGAGCATGATGAAATGGTAGCTGTCGGGGATCCGCTTCAGCACCGCCTGCGGAGCGCCGGCATAGCTCATCGCATAATATTGATCCATCTGGGCGTCGCTCACCGGAGCGCCCGCCGGGGTCACGTAGAGCACGGTCAGCGGCATCTTGATCTTCGCCACGTCCGGGCGGAGATCGGTGGTGATCAGGTCGTACATGGCCTGGCCCGAGGCGGCCGGATCGCTGGCCAGCGAATGCTCGACGACCTGCGGCCGAAGCGCCTCGGTGCGCACCATGCCGGCGATGGTCTGCTCGATCTGCTTGCGCCGGGGCTCGCCGGCGCTGGTGGCGATTCCGGTGCGGATCTGCTCGGCGATCGGCTTGATGGTCTCGGGCGTCGCCGCCGGGCCTCCGAACATCGCTCCGAGGAAGGGCAGCATGTCGACCACCATCGCCTTGGAGACGAGCTCGGGATGACGGGCCGCGACCATGATCGCCCAGGCCCCGCCGAGCGAATGGCCGACGATGGCGGGCTTCTTCAGCCCCGATTCCCGGACGTAGCGGGCGATCTCCTCGGCGACCGGAGCGACCACCGGCCCGGAGGCGTTGGCGCCCGCCGGCTTGCCGGCGAAGCCGGCGACTTGGACGAGATGGTAGCGATAGCCCGGCACCGAAGCGACCGTGCTCCGCCACACGTCCGGCGAGGAGCTGAGGCCGGGGATCAGCACCACGTCCGGCCCGGAGCCCACGACTTCGACGCTGAGCCGCTCGCTGGCGAAGGCGGGGGCCTTGGCGGCCTTGTCGGGCGCCGCGGCGACGGCGGCGGCGGGGAGGAGGAGGAGAGCGAGGAGGAAGCGGACCATGAGGCGAAGGTCCTTCGAAAGCGTCGCGGCCCTCTTAGCGCGACCCCGCCGAAAATCCTCCCCTGCATTTGCAGGGGAGTGGGACCATGCGAAGCATGGTGGAGGGGCCTTGCTGAGTCGGACGAACCCCTCCACCGGGCTTCGCCCGGTCCCCCTCCCCCGGAAATCCGGGGGAGGATTTAGGTCAAACCGCGCCGTTGAACGTGTCGCACGCCGACGGATCGCCGCTCTCCAGCCCCCGCCTCAGCCAGGCCGTGCGCTGCGCCGAGCTGCCGTGGGTGAAGGCCTCGGGCACCACCCGCCCCTGGCTCTGCCGCTGGAGCGTGTCGTCGCCGATCGCCTGGGCGGCGCGAAGGCCTTCCTCGACGTCGCCGGGCTCCATTACCGGTCTCCCCTGCTCGTCCTTGGCATTGGCGGCATACACGCCGGCGTAGCAGTCCGCCTGGAGCTCGACCCGGACCTGGATCGCATTGCCCTCGCGGCTGGATGCCCGCCGCTGCTGGCTGGTGGCATTGTCGAGAACCCCGGTCAGGTTCTGGATATGATGGCCCACCTCATGGGCGATGACATAGGCCTGGGCGAAATCCCCCGCGGCGCCGAATTTGGTCTGGAGCTCGGTGAAGAAGCTCGTGTCGAGATAGATGTTGTTGTCGGTTGGACAGTAGAATGGGCCCATCGCCGACTGGGCGGCACCGCAGCCGGAGGTGCTGCTGTTGCCGTAGAAGCGGAAACCGGCAGGTTGGTAGCGCTGCCCCTTGGCTTCGAAGACCCGCGCCCAGGTGTCCTCGGTACTGGCGAGCACCTGGCAGGCGAAGCGTTTCTCGGGAGCGCTGGAGCAGGCTTGCTTGGCGTCGTTGGTCGCGCCCTGCCCCTGCTGGCCCGGCGCCACCGTGGTGGCCGGCCCGCCGACCCCGAGCCCGCCGCCGCCGCCCATGTAGCTGAGCGCGCAATAGCCGAGCAGGAGGATGAGCACTCCGCCGATCCCGAAGCGGCTGAGCACCATCGGCAGAAGCGCGAACAGGCATCCGCCCCCACCCCCGCCGCCGCCGCCGAAGCCGAAGCCTCCGCCGCCCTGTCCCTGGTCGCGAACATTGTCGCTGGTCCGATAGCCGCCAAGACGCATACCGCTCTCCCTTCAGGTGCCGGGACAATGTTTGCGCCCCCGTTATGGTTGCAAATCGACGCGAGGGCGGGAAAGGAGCCGTCATCCCGGCGAAGGCCGGGATCCATGAACACCGCGGCGCGAAGCCTCAAGCGGCCGTGTTCATGGGCCCCGGCCTTCGCCGGGGTGACGATCTTACCGTTCCCGGAGTCCCTCGCATGTTCCTCAAAGGCAAGACCGCCCTCGTCACCGGCTCCACCTCCGGCATCGGCCTCGCCGTCGCCCGCGCCCTCGCCGCCGAGGGCGCCCGGGTCACCCTCAACGGCTTCGGCGACGCGGCGGAGATCGAGAAGCTCAAGGAAGAGCTCGGCGCCCGCTACAGTGACGCCGACCTGACCATCCCCGAGGCGATCGAGGCGATGATGGCCGAGGCCGGGCCAATCGACATCCTCGTCAACAACGCCGGGATGCAGCACGTCGCCCCGATCGACGAGTTCCCGGTCGCCAAATGGAACCTGCTGATCGCGCTCAACCTCAGCGCCGCCTTCCACACCATCCGCTTGGCCCTTCCCGCCATGAAGGCGAAGGGCTGGGGCCGGGTGATCAACACCGCGTCGGCCCACAGCCTCGTCGCGAGCCCCAACAAGGCGCCCTACGTCGCCTCCAAGCACGCCATCGCCGGCCTCACCAAGGCGGTCGCGCTGGAGACCGCCACCCAGGGCGTCACCGTCAACTGCATCAGCCCCGGCTACGTCTGGACCCAGCTCGTCGAGAACCAGATCCCCGATACGATGAAGGCCCGCGGCCTCACCCGCGAGGCTGTCATGAACGACGTCCTCCTCGCCGCCCAGCCGACCAAGAAGTTCGTCACGGTGGAGCAGGTCGCGGCTTTGGCCCTGTTCCTGTGCCGCGACGAGGCGAGCGCGATCACCGGAGCGAATCTGAGCATGGATGGGGGCTGGACGGCGGCCTGATCTGCCTCCCCATCGCCAGATGGGGAGGGGGACCATGCGAAGCATGGCGGAGGGGTAGCCGCCGAGGACTCCGAGGATCCAGCGCGCGACGGCAGAAAGCCTGCGCCTTCTACCCCTCCACCACCCTTCGGGTGGTCCCCCTCCCCACCGCTTCGCGGCAGGGAGGCCAAGATGATTAGCACTCTCACCCATACAGTGCTAAGCTCCCCTCTTCCGCTGCCGTAGCGCCACAGCGTCCTCGAACAGACGGATCAAAATTATGGCAGCCAAAGATGTGCGTTTCGCGCGCGAAGCCCGCGAAGGGATCGTGCGCGGGGTCGACATGCTCGCCGACGCGGTCAAGGTAACGCTCGGTCCCAAGGGCCGCAACGTGCTGATCGACAAGGGCTGGGGCCCGCCCCGGATCACCAAGGACGGGGTCACGGTCGCCAAGGAGATCGAGCTCACCGACAAGTTCGCCAACATGGGCGCCCAGATGATGCGGGTCGTCGCGGCCCGAACCTCGGACCATGCCGGCGACGGCACCACCACCGCCACCGTCCTCGCCCAGGCGATCGTCCACGAAGGCATGAAATCGGTCGCCGCCGGCGCCAACCCGATGGACCTGAAGCGCGGCATCGAGCTTGCCGTGGCCCGGGTCGTCCAGGACCTGGCGGCGCGGGCGCGCCCCGTCGCAAGCTCGAAGGAGATCGCCCAGGTCGGCACCGTCTCCGCCAATGGCGACACCGAGGTCGGCGACATGATCGCCAGAGCGATGGACAAGGTCGGCAAGGAAGGCGTGATCAGCGTCGAGGAGGCGACCGGCCTCACCCTCGAGCTCGACCTGGTCGAAGGCATGCAGTTCGACCGCGGCTATCTCTCGCCTTATTTCGTCACCAACGCCGAGAAGATGATCGTCGAGCTCGCCGACCCCTACATCCTCCTCCACGAGAAGAAGCTCGGCAAGCTCCAGGACCTCCTGCCCCTGCTCGAGGCGGTCGCCGAATCCGGCCGGCCGCTGCTCATCGTCGCCGAGGACATCGAGGGCGAGGCGCTGGCGACGCTGGTCGTCAACAAGCTCCGCGGCGGCCTCAAGGTCGCGGCGGTCAAGGCGCCCGGCTTCGGCGACCGCCGCCGGCTGGTGCTCGGCGACATCGCCGTGCTCACCGCCGGCGAGGCGATCTCGGACGAGCTCGGGATCAAGCTCGAGAAGGTCGCCCTGGACATGCTCGGCACCGCCAAGCGCGTCGTCATCGACAAGGACAAGACGACCATCGTCGGCGGCGCCGGCGATCCGGCGGCGATCGCCGCCCGGGCCGAGGCGATCCGCGGCGAGATCGAGCGCTCCGACAGCGAATATGACATGGAGAAACTGCAGGAGCGGCTCGCCAAGCTCGCCGGCGGAGTCGCCGTGATCAAGGTCGGCGGCGCCAGCGAGGCCGAGGTCAAGGAGCGCAAGGACCGGATCGACGACGCCCTCCACGCCACCCGCGCCGCGGTCGAGGAAGGCGTGGTCCCGGGCGGCGGCACCGCCCTCCTCTACGCGGCGAAGGCGCTCGACGGGGTTAACGGCCCGAACGAGGACCAGGCCCGCGGAGTCGACATCGTCCGCCGGGCGCTTCAGGCGCCGCTTCGCCGGATCGCCGAGAATGCCGGGATCGACGGCGCCGTGGTCGCCGGCAGGCTGCTTCAGGACGGCGACGAGGACCAGGGCTTCAACGCCCAGACGGAAGTCTATGAGAATTTGATCGAGGCCGGAGTGATCGACCCCGCCAAGGTCGTCCGCGCCGCCCTCCAGGACGCCGCCTCGGTCGCGGCGATGATCGTCACCACCGAGGCCGGAGTCACCGACCTCCCCGACGACGATCTGGTGCCCGGCACCAATTACGGCTGACGCCGCCGCGCCCGGCGAAGGCCGTGGGGATTTGGTGCCAGGCACCAATTTCCGAGACGAATTGGTGCCTGGCACCAATTTCCTGCAGGCTGGGCCCCGGCCTTCGCCGGGGAGCAGAGCCGCTACGAAAATTCGGTGCCTGGCACCATTTAACGAAGGAGGATGGCATGGCCGATGTGAACCCGGTGGTCGCCGAAAGCGCGGCGGACGATCTTTCCGCCTTCATCGACGCCGCGCCTTTCTGGGTGATCTGGCAGACCAGCCTGCCCGCCAGCGGCCGCAATCGCATCCGCCGGATCTCCCAGGATTATGCGACCGCCGCCCGCGCCGAAGCCGATGCGGAGCGCTACCGCAAGTCGGGCGCGATCACCTGGGTCGAGGAGGCACGCCCTCTCGCCCCCGCCAAGGTCCCCGCCGCGGCCATCGAGGCCCTTCGCGGACCGACGCAGACCGAGAGCGTCACCGCGATCGGCGGCCGCGCGCCCTAGGCAAAGCGGTCGACCACCGCCTGGTGGAGCGGCCGGTCGAAGCTTAGCCCGGCCCGGTCGCCCTGCGCCCACGCGATCCGCGAGGGCCAGCTTTCGAGGCCGGGCAGCTTGAGCCACACCCGCGACCCGATTTCGCAATGGCCCGCCACCTCGAGGCCGCAGCCATGGGTCGACAAGTCGATCACGATCACCGGCGCGCCCGGCCGGTCGTTACTTGAAGCAAGACCGGCGCCGACGCTGACCGGATGGCGCATGAAGCGCCGCCGATCCTCGGCGGCTCCCCTCTCGAGCATGGCGGCAACGCGCATCCCCCTTCTCCCTTCGAGCCGGTGCGGCCGCCGGAATGTCGGCGGGAACGGTTAACGAGTCGTTACCGCCGGCCCTTTCTACGTACTATCCGCAGGGTCGGATCGCGGGCTCAGGCATTGGTGCCTGGCGCCCATTGTCGACACCGGCTGCGGACCGGCCCTGCAACTTCAACGGCTTGGAAATTGGTGCCTGGCACCGATTTTCACACGTTTGCCCCCGGGGGGGTACGCATCGCAGCGCTCGCAGGTCGGCGGCGACCCCGTCGATGCTTATCGCCGGGCGAAGGATGTGGCATGGATGCGGCAGTCCAGGTGGGGAGGACGTCGAACCGTGACTGAACCCGAGTCCGAATCGCGCCGGCGGCTGCTGACTAGCGCGATGACCGTCTCCACCGTGGCCGCTGCCGTTTCCGGGCTCGTCCTTCTCTGGAAGGAAGATATCGGGCTGATCCTTCTCACCTTGGTAATCCTCGGCGCGATCATCTTCATTGGCTGGCAGTGGCGGCTATTGTCGTCCGTCCTCGTCGACGAAAGCCGCCCGCTTCGGCGGCGGCTGGGCTGGCTGTCGGCGGTATTGCTGGTGCTGGCCATGCTCGGAGCAGGCTATCTGGGCAAGTCGCTCTCGTCCCGCACCCCCGTCCAGCGGCCGAGCGACAAGTCGGCCAAAATCAAGATCGCGAAGTCCCCGCCCAAACCTGTTGCGAAGTCGCCGGCCGCCCCGGGCGCTGGTCCCGTCGCGGATCCGCGGACCGGCGCCAGCGCCGCCCCCGTCGGAGCGGTCAAGGCGGAGCGCGATCCACCGATGGACCCGCGGCCCGCCACGCAGGCCCCGCCGCGCTGTGACGACCTTGCCGCGGAGCGGGTCGCCTTCGACGGCCACGCTTCGGAAATCGCGCGCCGATGCATGGTGCAGATGACCGTTTCGCGCAAGCGAGCGCTCACCTGTCGCGCCGGTGATGGCGCGGTCACGCTTCGAGCCGAGTATCGCGTCGTCGGCAGCTGGCGGAAGGACGAGTCGGTAATCCGATTTTGCTACAAGGGCAGCGGGCCGTTCGACGCCGGGGCCATTCGGCAAAGCCTGGTCTCGGGCAACTTCCGCGACGTCTGCGCGGAAAAAGGCCGCGATTCCGATTTTCTGGACTCAAGCTGCGCCGCCGAGCCGTAACCGCCGCCTGCCTTCCCACCGAGCGTATGACGCCGCCCGTTCGATGGCCTGCCTTGATCCGTCATTGCGAGGAGTGACGCGACGAAGCCTTCCAGCGGAGCCCCGGACGCCCTGCTGGATTGCTTGCTGCGCTCGCAATATGGATCGATAACCGGCGACGATGCCCTAGCGCGGCGCCATCCGGATCGCCCCGTCGAGCCGCACATATTCGCCGTTCAGATAATTGTTCTCGGCCATGAACACGGCCAGCCGCGCATATTCCTCCGCCCGGCCGAGCCGCTTCGGGAAGGGCACCTGCGCCGCCAGGGCGTCCTTCACGTTCTGCGGCATCATCGCGACCATCGGTGTCTCGAACACTCCGGGCAGGATGGTGTTGATCCGGATGCCCTCGTTCATCAGGTCGCGGGCGATCGGCAGCGCCATTCCCAGGACCCCGGCCTTGGAGGCCGAATATGCGGCCTGGCCGATCTGGCCGTCCTGGGCCGCCACCGAGGCGGTGTTGACGATGAGCCCGCGCTCGCCGTCCTCGAGCGGATCGAGCGACACCATGCCCAGCGCCGACTGGGAAAGCACCCGGAAGCTGCCGATCAGGTTGATCTGGATGACGAGCTCGAACTGCTGGATCGGATAGCCTTTGGCCTCCCCGGTCGCCTTGTCGCGCCCGACCGTCTTGGCGGCGTTGGCGACTCCGGCGCAATTGACGCAGATCCGCTCCTGGCCGTGAGCCTCTCTCGCTTTGGCGAAGCCGGCGGCGACCGCCTCGTCCGAGGTGACGTCGACCTGGGCGAAGATCCCGCCGATCGAGGCCGCCACCGACTCGCCTTTCTCGGAGTCGCGGTCGAACACGGCCACCTTGACCCCGCGCGCCGCGAGCGCCCGCGCCGTCGCCTCGCCGAGGCCGGAGGCGCCGCCGGTGACGACGGCCGCGATATCGGGTCCTAGCTTCATGCTCATTGCTCCTGAATGGGTTGCGCCGCTCCTAGGCAGTCGCCGCGCCGCCATCAACGGCGCGATGCATTTTGTTCATTGTATGCACAGGATTGCATAATTATACATTGGGCCCATGCCGACCTGCTCTCCCGACCGCCCCTGGGGCCTCCATCCCGCCGTGCGCAGCGACGAGGATTGCCCGCGCTGCGGCTGGACCGCTCCGGGGCCGAAGGGCGACGCTCGCGAGGCCGCGGCGGAGGCCCGGGCCTGGATGGCCGAGCTCGGCTGGGCGGGCGAGGCGGGGGCCGCGCTCGCCGCCTGAGCGCCCATTTTGTGCGTCCGCCATTGAACGGGGCCGCTCGCCGCTCCATCTGACCCGGGCAAGAAAATGCAGCTCACCATCGATCAGCAGGCTTCGGCGGCGATGAGCCGCCTCACCGCCATCCGTCTCGCCTTGCTCACCTCGAGGGCGATGGAGAATTGGCGCGCGGGCGTCGGCGGCAACGATTCGGCGATGATCCTGCTCGCCGTGGTTGCGATCACCGGCGAGCGGCTGACCCGCACCGAGCTTCCCGAATCGCTGCGCAGCGTCGCCACCCCGCTTCCGCTCGGCTATGCCGCCGGCTGCAACATCAGCTCGATCGCCGCCGCCACCGGCCTCAACCGCGAGACCAGCCGCCGCAAGGTCGCCGCCCTCATCGAGCGCGGCTTCCTCGCCCGCACCGAGGACGGCGAGATCTGCTTCCCGGCCGAGCGCCAGCAGGATCCGGCGACCCTCGACTTCCTGAGGAAGCAGCTCGAGGCGGTCGCCCGATTCGCCAACGACGCGATCCGCGACGGGGTGCTCAAGGCCGCTTAGGCTTCAGCCGGGCCGCCTCCGCTTCATAGTCCTCGGCGATGGCGAGCAGGGCGGCGCGGTCGTCCTCGTTCTTAAGCTCGCCGGCGAGGCGTCGGAAGATCGCCGCCCGGGCCTCATATTCTTCCGCAAGCTTCGCCATCCCCCGCGCGCTACCGGCTCGAGGCCCGCGCCGGGCGGGGCAAGCGCACAGAATGTGCGGTGCCCGCATTCCGCCGCCGCCCCGGCCGCGAAAGGGAGAAGCGACGGGCGGCGGCCCCCACCATGCCGCCCGCGGGCCCGCCGCGAGAGTCCCCACGGCTCCGCGGCGGGCCCCTTTTCGCCACATCCTCAGGCGGCCTCGTCCTTCCTCGTCCAGCCGGGCGGGATCCAGTTCCCGGCCTCGTCCTGGACCCAGCCCGAGGCGAGCTTCTCCCCGGTCTCTTCCCGCTTGATCTCCTGGAGCCTTTGGTGGAGCTCCGCGAAGATCTCCTCGGCCGAAGGGGCCGGCGCCGGCTCCTGTGAGCCGCGCCCCCGCCCCGGGCCGGCCGCGGTCGTCCGGTAGAGCCGCTGGATCTGGATCGCCTCGGCGATGGTCGGCCTGGGCAGGTCGTCGGCGGCCGCCGCCACCTCCGGGTCGAGGGTCCGGGGAACGCTGTCGATCAGCAGCATGTCGTTGCGGGCCAGGCACTGCGCCTTCGCCGCCTCCCACTGCGCCGCGAAGGCCGGATCGAGCATCCGCCGGGCGTAGAGCGCGTTCGTCGAGAAGCCCGCCTGCGCCGCCGAGCGCCGCACCCCGAAGCCCGCCGCGAGATGCGTGAGGAAGATCCGGTCCGTCTCCGGCGACATCCGGCCCTCCCCGCACCGAACGATCTGGGTCCCCCCCTCCCGGCACCGCCGCGCCTTGAGCGGCCGGGGGTCGAGCGCTTCGGCCGGCCCCGCGGCCCTCGGCCGACCGCCCGGGAAAACCGGCCGCCCCGCCGCCTTGGCCCGCGCCCGCCCCCAGTCCCGCGCCCGCGCCCAGTCCGCCGCGAACCCCGGATCGCGCTTCCGAAGCGCGAAGGCGGTCGCCCGATCCACCCCCGCCATCTGCGCCGAAAGCCCGGCATTCGCCGTCCGCGCCATCGCGCTCAGGAACCGTTTCCGCCACTTCCCGGCCTGCGCCTTCCTGTGCGCCATCGCCCCGCTCCCGTCATCCCGGCGAAAGCCGGCACCTGCCTGTCGGTCACCTCAACGTCCTGATTCTACCACATTTCTCCTCATAGGAAAAACCCTATTTCAAATCCTATTTTTTGAGCCGCAAGTGGCGGGAAGGCCGGGCGAACGACGATTTCTACTTTGCCGGCGTGCTGGAAAAGGAGCCAGACGACGCCCGGCGCCCGGCCGAAACCGGGCGCCCGATTCGCTCGTCCGAAATTGGGGACAGTCACTTGGGACAGTCACTAGTGACTGTCCCAATCGGGAAACCGCCTAGCCCCCGACCGCCCATCGATAGAGCAGGATCATCGTCGGAAGTGCGACCAGCAAGGTCGCCAGCGTATAGCTGAGCGCCTTCCGGCCCGAGGGTGCGACACGTTCCATGGCTCAGCCCACCGCCGGCCGAAGCTGCCAGGCGAGCCCCGGAAGCTTGATCATCGCCGCGTCGCACACGGCGCAGCGGCTGACGAAGCTGCCTTTCTCCCAATGGCTGGTCGCGGTGTCGGCGACGTGACGGCCGAGGAGGGAATGAAGGCTCATGATCGTCACCCGGTCTTGCAAGCGAGAGCTCGAAAGTCTCCCTGTCACGGGGCGCTTGCGAAAAGGGCGCGGGTGATTGAGCCTATATGGGGTGCGGGGGGCGGATAGCGAGGGGCGGCGGCGCTCGGGCGCCCCGAACGCGGTGGAGGGGCAGATCGATGACCACGCTTTACAGCCACGAGAATGAAGGCGGCAGGACGACCGTCACCCTCGAGCTCCTCCCCGACGGCTCCCTCCAGCTTTTCTATTACGACATCGGCGAGGACGCCCGCCGTGCCTTCGGCGACAGCGACTACGAAGCCTGGATCACCGTCCCGGCGTCCGAGCTCCCCAGGCTGGCCATGGCCCTCCTCGCGGAGAAATATGCCGGCCGCCACGACGCGCGGAGCGACTTCGCGAGCTTCTGCGAAACAAGGGGGATCGAGCATGACGGGGGGATCTGGACTTGAGGGGGCGGATAACGAGGGCGCGTTCCTCAAAGCGGCTTCGACAGCAGCACCCGAAGGAACCGCCACATCTCCGTCCGGACATAGTCCTTGCGGCCGATGATTGAGCAGTCGCCGTCGCGGTACATCCAGACGCGGTCATATTCGTCGACCTCGAACCGGCACTCGACATCGCTTCGGAACACATTGTCGTTGACCGCTGGGTCGGGCTCTCCGGTGATCGCATGGACCGCCATCGAGATATGGGCGGCGGCCTGGTGTAGCCTGGCCTGGTCGAGTTCGGCGGTCAGCCGCATGGCGATGGCTCGAAGCTCCTCGACCGGTGGCACCGGGATCGGGGGCGGATTGAAAACGGTCACAGGGTATCTCCCTCGAAAAGCGAGAATCGATCCCCTCGAATACATATTATAGTTGATAAACTCGCCGTGCCAACAGCGCCAATGCTTCGCGCATGGACATGCGCAAGCTCGTCGGACGCAACGCCGCGCGGCTGCGCGATGAGGCCGGTCTGACCCAAGAGCAGCTCGCGGTGCGGGCCGGCATGAGCCAGCAATATATCAGCGACCTCGAACGCGGAAAATTGAACCCGACGATCGTCACGCTCTACGAGCTGGCGACGGCGCTCGGGGTGGGTCCGGTGGAGTTGGTGAGGGAGGATTAGGCATGACGGCGCCCGGGTCGAAAGAGGCGGAGATCATGGCCTTTCTTCAGGAGCATGTGTTTGAGCCGGTGCTTCGGTCGCCAGCGGCTTCGGAACGGCTGAAACAAGGGATGCGATTGACCATCACTCGGATGAACCAGCGCGATGCCGCTGGGATGATCCATTACTTCTGGTCGGCGGTTGTGGGCACGGAGCGTAGCACGAGCTTCGCCGCACAGATGCGACGAGAAGGCTTTGACCGGTTCGAGGAAGCGATCGAGGAATTCCGCGCCCGCTTCGACAAGCCACGCGTCATAAGGCCACAGCGCTAGCTGGTCGAACACTGGGGTTAAAAGTGACTGTCACTAGTGACTCAAAGCCTTCAGTGAAAGCAAGGATACCGAAAACACAAAGTCCTAGCTATCAATGCAAGGGGTCAACCTCTTGGCGTGTTAAGGGGCCGCGCTGTTGCTCTATCTGATCCAACTTGGCACCGCGCTAGCCTTGGCCGCCGCGCCGGCCACGCAAGTGGGTACGGATGGTCGCGCAAGCCCCTATCCCCCTATCCGGTTGGAGGAGCGGCCTCCGCAAGGTTGCGGTTTCGACAGGGTCATGGTCGGACCCGCCGGGAGCGAAATTGCTGTCTGGGGGAGCGAACGGGGGCATCTGCTCGCCGGCAGGACGCCCCCGCCGTTCGCAGTGCTGGCTATCGGGCGAATGCACGACCAAGGGTCCGACCGTCACGATCGCTTGCTCATGTACGACGGCCCGGACCTGACCATCCCAATACGCTGGGCTTCCGACGGCCGCACCCTCTATGCCCGAGCGACTCGCGATCGCGTCCTCGCTATCGACGCCGACGGCGGCCGGGTCGAGGAGCAAGGGTCGCTCGATCCCGCATGGAAGTATGTCGATCTTCGAGCCACGACCCATGGCGATCTGAGTGCGCTTGGGCGGCCCGAATTGCTCGCGCAGGCGAAGCGGGTCGGGACCGATTTCTACCGGGGCCACGCCACGCTCAGCGCGCAGGTCACCTTCATCGGCGCGAGAACCGGCGATCTGGAGCTGGTGAGAATGGCTCCGGGCCGCCCCTCGCCACCCGTCCTTCGGGCTTCCTATACGCGGTGGATCGTCGGCTTTCCGGACGATCGGGATTTCACGGGCGGGGTCGCCTATGTGGGTGCCGAAGGAAAGGACAGGCTTCGCTTCCTTCCCTACCAGCGACCGCTGGTCGACCTGGCGACGGGCCGGGTCGCCGGCAAATTCAACGGCACGGAAATCCTTCTTCGCCGCGAAGGCGCCCTTGCCGCGCCGCTCGGAGAGTTCCGGCGGAAGCTGGCGGGCGGGGGCGTTATCCTGGACGCGAGCCTGAGTGGCGGCACCTTGGTCCTCCTGACCCATTCTGGCCGCGGCGAAATAGAGGTCGGGCGGCTAAACGCTCGCGGCTTCACCCAAAAATCCCTTTGCTCCGTATGGCTCCGGCTGGCGACTACGCCCGCCGGCATGCCGCTCGCACCTGGAGACAATGTAAGGGTGCGAATTTTCGGCATAGATGCCGAGGGAAGGGAAAGCTTCGCACCCGGGCTTCCGATCGCAATCCTTCACCAGGCGGGGCCGGCGCGGGGCCGTGACGCCCTCGTCAGCTTCAACGGCGGACCCACCGCCAGCCTCGCCGATCGCTATATGCCGTCGAAGCTCCGGATGCTCGCCCCAGAGCGCGATCTCATCACCGTCGACTATTCGGGCAGCGTCGGTGGCGGCTCGTCGCTCACCCGCCGCCTGACCGACCGGGGGTTGAAAGCGATAGAAGAAGACGTTGATGCAGTCGTCAAATGGCTGGATCGCCAAGGCTATCGCCGCATTTTCCTAGAGGGGAACAGCTTCGGCGGCGTTCCCGCCACGATTGCCTTGGCGCGCTATCCCTCCAGATTCACCGCTGCCTTCATGGCGGTGCCGCTACTACGGTTGAAGGATCCCAGGGAATGGGCCGACAGGGGCGACCTCCAGCGCACCGACTCGACCGGCCAGCGCGCGTTCGAGAAAGCCATATTCGGAGGCGCCGCGGGCCGGGCGCGCTTCGTGGCGGACCTGAGCAGGCTGGTCGCGCAGGCACCCTACCGGGCCACCGACCGCTTCTTCTTCTCGCGCCACGACCCGACCTCGCAACCTGGCGACCTCCCGGCAGGGCATAAGGCGATCGTCCGGATAACGGGTGGTCCCCATGGAGCGGTCGCGTCGCAAGATGCCTATTTCGAAGAAGTGCTCGCCGCGATGAACGCGGCGCCGGAGAAACAAGACAGCATTCATTTACCGGTGCCGATGGCTGCCGTTGAGCCGTAGATAAATGTATACTGTCACTGTCTATCGCGACTCGCCTCGACGGGACCTGTCGCTAGGTGAAAGATAACATGAAGCAATTAGCCGATGGAGATCGGATCCTGCCCGACGGTTTCCACGCGGACGATTTCGAGCTTCGTTTCGACGGCAACTCCGTCACCCTCGAGATGCGGTCGGACGACGGCCAGGCGGTGACGCTGGAGGCCAGCTGGGTTCTATCGTTTCGGCACGACCTCGCCGAGGATGAAGACAGCGTCGAAGGCAGCGTGAATATATTGCGGGTTTTGCAAGTTCCCGCCTGGGATCTGCCCTATCGCGACGAAGAGGGTTCTCGGGGCGATTTCGCCAGGGAAAAAAACTTCTACCACCTCCACATCCCTGATGTCGGCATTTTGGAATGCTGGGCCGTGGCGGTTGCCCGTCGCTAGAAGGCCGCTGACCGATCGGAACATCGAGAAGCGGCAAAAGAAAAGGGCCGCCCCTTCCGGAGCGGCCCTCGGCTTTCACGGTTCGATGGCTTAGCCAAGCAATTCCTGCTCGAGCTTCTTGGCCATCTCCTCGATATTCTCAGGCGGCCACCCCGGGATATCCATCCCAAGCCGCAGCCCCATGCTCGAAAGCACTTCCTTGATCTCGTTGAGCGACTTGCGCCCGAAGTTCGGCGTCCGCAGCATCTCCGCCTCGGTCTTCTGCACGAGGTCGCCGATGTAGATGATGTTGTCGTTCTTCAGGCAGTTGGCGCTCCTCACCGACAGCTCCAGCTCGTCCACCTTCTTGAGGAGGTAGCGGTTGAGCTGGTTGGCGTCGGCTTCGGTCTCGGCCTGGGTCGGCATGCCGTGGCCGTGGCTGGGCACGTGCGCGGCGAGGCTGTCGTCGAAGTGAACGAAGAGCTGCAGCTGGTCCTGGAGGATGCGGGCGGCGTAGGCCACCGCGTCGTCGGGCGTGATCGTGCCGTCGGTCTCGACCGTCAGGGTGAGCTTGTCGTAGTCGAGCTCCTGGCCGACCCGGGTGTTCTCGACCTTGTAGCTGACCTGGCGCACCGGGCTGTACAGCGCATCGACCGGGATGATCCCGATCGGGGCGTCGGCCGGGCGGTTGGAGGCGGCGGGGACATAGCCCTTGCCGGCTTCCGCGGTCAGCTCCATGTTCAGGGTCGCGCCGTCGTCGAGGTGGCACAGGACGAGGTCCGGGTTCATCACCTCGATGTCGCCGGTGGTGGCGATCTGGCCGGCGGTGACCTCGCCCGGGCCGGTCGCCGAGAGGGCGAGGCGGCGCGGCTGGTCGCCCTCCATGCGCAGGGCGACCTGCTTCACGTTGAGGACGAGATCGGTCATGTCCTCGCGAACGCCGGCGAGGCTCGAGAATTCGTGGAGCACGCCCTCGATCCGGATCGAGGTGACGGCGGCGCCCTGGAGCGACGAGAGCAGCACCCGGCGCAGCGAGTTGCCGAGCGTAAGCCCGAAGCCGCGCTCCAGCGGCTCGGCGACGAAGGTCGCGCGGCGGCGGCTGTCGCCCCCGGCCACCTTCTTCTCGAGGGCGTTGGGCTTCTTCATTTCCTGCCAGTTCTTAGCGTTGACGGCCATGGTATTCCTCTGGCTTGCGGGACGCCCGTGCGGCGGTCCCTATGATCGGCGGGAACGGCGGCGGGCCGTCCCCGTGCGTTTCGCGAGGACACCCGGCCGGGTGTCCCCAAATGTTCGTCAGACCCGGCGCCGCTTGGACGGACGGACGCCGTTGTGCGGGATCGGGGTGACGTCGCGGATCGAAGTGATCTGGAAGCCGACCGACTGGAGCGCGCGAAGCGCGCTCTCCCGGCCCGAGCCCGGGCCCTTGACCTCGACCTCGAGGGTGCGGACGCCATGCTCGGCGGCCTTCTTGCCGGCATCCTCGGCGGCGACCTGGGCGGCATAAGGGGTAGATTTGCGCGAGCCCTTGAAGCCCATCATCCCGGCCGACGACCAGGCGATGGCGTTGCCCTGGGCGTCGGTGATGGTGATCATCGTGTTGTTGAAGCTGGCGTTGACGTGAGCCACGCCGGCGGTGATGTTCTTGCGCTCGCGCCTTTTGATGCGCGTCGGTGCCTGTGCCATGTCGATCGTCCCTTATTTCTTCTTGCCGGCGATCGGCTTGGCCTTGCCCTTGCGGGTGCGGGCGTTGGTGTGGGTGCGCTGGCCGCGGACGGGCAGGCCCTTGCGGTGGCGGAGGCCGCGGTAGGAGGCGAGGTCCATCAGGCGCTTGATGTTCATCGCGACTTCGCGCCTCAGATCGCCCTCGACCTGATAGTCGGCGTCGATCGTCTCGCGGATGTGGAGCACCTCCTGGTCGGTGAGGTCCTGGACCCGGCGCTCGGCGGCGATCCCCAGCTTCTCGGTGATCTGCTTCGCCTTGGTCCGGCCGATGCCGTGGATATAAGTGAGCGCGATGACGACGCGCTTGTTGGTCGGGATGTTCACCCCAGCAATACGAGCCATAAAATGTCTTCTCCTGCTCCACAGGGCGGGATGGCCGCCGCCCCATCTCGACGCTTCGATGGGCCCGAAAACAGCGATAGCCGACGAGCGCACGAAAGCGCCGCCGGACGACCGGTTATCGGGATGAGCGCGAGATAGGATTTGCGAGGGGCTCTGTCAACGGTAAGCGTGGAGGAGAAAGCGGCTTTTTTCCGTCAGCCAAGAAGGCGCTCGTGGACCACTTTCCCGCTTTGGGTCAGGCGCACTCCGCGGACGATCTCGTCCTCGTCCGGAAGTACCGGGCGCCCGGCCTCCTTGTCCCAGAATGCGGACAGGAAATTGTAGAGGTTGCGGGCGTAGAGCGCCGAGGAATCGGCGGCGAGGCGCGAGGGGACGTTGCGGTGGCCGACGATCCGCACGCCGTGCCGCTCCGCCACCTCGCCCGCCGCCGAGCCCTCGACATTGCCGCCCTGCTCGACCGCGAGGTCGACGACGACGCTGCCCGGGCGCATCGAGGCGAGCTGGACATCGCTGATCAGCCGAGGCGCCGGCCGGCCCGGGATGAGCGCGGTGGTGATGACGATGTCCTGCTTCGCCAGATGGCCGGAGACGAGCTCCGCCTGGGCCGCTTTATATTCGTCCGACATCTCGGTCGCGTAGCCGCCGGCGCCCTCGCCCTCGATCCCGGCCACCTTCTCGACGAAGACCGCCTTGGCGCCGAGGCTCTCGATCTGCTCGCGAGTGGCGGCGCGGACGTCGGTCGCCGAGACGATCGCTCCGAGGCGGCGGGCGGTGGCGATCGCCTGAAGCCCGGCTACCCCGACGCCCATCACGAACACCCTGGCGGCGGGGATGGTGCCGGCCGCGGTCATCATCATCGGGAAGGCCCGGCCATATTCGTACGCCGAGTCGAGCACCGCCTTGTAGCCGGCGAGATTGGCCTGGCTGGAGAGAACGTCCATCGACTGGGCGCGGGTAATTCGCGGCATCAGCTCCATCGCCAGCGCCTCGAGCCCGGCGGCCGCATAAGCGTCGATCCGCTCACGCTGCCGGAACGGGTCGAGCATCGCCGCCACCAAAGCGCCCGGTTTCGCGCCCTGCAGCGCCGCCGGATCCGGCCCCTGCACGCCGAGGATCGCATCCGCCCCGGCAAGCGCCGCTTCACGCGGACCGACCGCCGCGCCCGCGGTTTCGTAATCGGCATCGGCGATGGAGGCGGTGAGGCCCGCCCCGGCCTCGACCGCGACCTCGGCCCCTAGGGCGATGAACTTCTTCACCGTCTCCGGAGTCGCCGCGACCCTGCGCTCGGCCTCCGCCGTCTCCTTCAGGATCGCGAGCTTCACTGCGCGGCTATTCGCGGATGAGCAGGATGACGATGAGGCCCAGCGTGATCGAGATGATCGCGCCCCACTTCATCAGGAAGATGAAGCCCTCATAGCCCTTCCTGTGGACGATGACTTCCTTCTCGATTTCGCCTTCCGCCGCCATCTTTTTTCCGTTTCCCTGTTCCTGGCCGGCGCCCTTCTAGCGCCGGAGGGGCGGCCGTTGAAGCCCTGATTAAGCCGAACTTTACCTGCGCCCGCTAGAACCGGCCTACCAGCCTTGTGGGGAGTGAAGATGCGGCCGGACCCGACGCGATGCCTGCTGCTGATCGACGACGAGCCCGCCCAGCGGCGGCTCGTCACCGCCATCGGCGCCCGCGCCGGCTGGTGGGTGAGGGGCGCGCCCGACGTCGACGCCGCGGCCAGGATCCTCACCGACGTCGACGGGCCGCCGGTCGACGCCATCCTCCTCGACCATTGGCTGCCCGGGCCGGACGGAACCGGAGTGATCGAGCAGATCAGGGCGCTTCGCCCGGACCTGCCGCTGCTCGTCATGACCGCCCAGACCTCGGTCGCGGTCGCGGTCGAGGCGATGCGCGCCGGAGCCCACGATTTCCTGGTCAAGCCGATCGCCCCCGACAGCCTCCTCGCCGCCCTCAACGCCGCCACCGACCGGCGCCAGCGCGGCGGCGGCGAGCTTCGCCCGCTGTCCGAGAAGATCTCCAACCGGCCGCTCGCCTTCGAGGAGATCGTCGGTTCGGCGCCGCCCTTCCGCTCGGCCCTCGCCGTCGCCGCCAAGGCCGCGCGCGCGCGGGTCTCGGTCCTGATCGAGGGCGAGAGCGGCTCGGGCAAGGAAGTGATCGCCCAGGCGATCCACACCGCCAGCCCGCGCGGCCGCAAGCCGATGGTCACGGTCAATTGCGGGGCGATCCCCGAGAATCTGGTCGAATCCGTCCTGTTCGGCCATGAAAAGGGGGCCTTCACCGGCGCTTTCGACCGCCATGTCGGCCGCTTCGAGGATGCCGACGGCTCGACCCTGTTCCTCGACGAGGTCGGCGAGCTTCCGCTCGACACCCAGGTCAAGTTGCTCCGGGCGCTGGAGACCGGTGAGATCCAGCGGATCGGCGGGCGAGTCATCCACATGGTCGACGTGCGGATTATCGCGGCTACCAACCGGCGCCTCGCCGAGGAAGTCGCCCGGGGCCGGTTCCGCGAGGACCTCTATTACCGCCTCAACGTCGTCCACGTTCCGATCCCGCCCCTTCGCGACCGGGCAAGCGACATCCCGCCGCTCGCCCGCCACCTCCTCGCCCGGATCGCCGAGCAGCCGGGCATGCGCCATCTCTCGATCACCGACGACGGCCTCGAAGTGCTGATGCGCTACGGCTGGCCGGGCAACGTCCGCCAGCTCCAGAACGCCCTGTTCCGCGCCGCGGTGCTGTGCGACGGCAATGCGCTGACCGCCACCGACTTCCCGCAGATCGCCCAGGAATCGACCCTGTCGCGCCGGGCCAGCGACTATCACCGCCCCGCCCTGAACGGCGCCTCGCAGCAGGCCGCTTTGTCCAACGGCCCGGGAATCACCCTCTACGACCCCGACGGCAACCTCCGCCCCCTCGACGCGATCGAGGCCGACGTCATCCGACTCGCCATCGGCCATTATCGCGGCCGGATGACCGAAGTCGCCCGTCGCCTCGGGATCGGGCGGTCGACGCTCTACCGAAAGCTCGGCGAGCTCGGAATCGGGGAAGTCGCCTGAGCCCGGCCCACTGCCTCCCCGAGCGGCCCTTTTGGGCCTGGCGGTTCCTTGCCTGGTCGATGCTCCTCGTGGCCGTACTGACCACGCTTCCGGACCTGCCGCGCAGGGCGCCGTCGGCCTGGCTTCTGGCCGCCCCCCACTGGATCGCGATGGGCGGCACTTTCGCTTACGCCTACGGCCGGCGGGCGCGGCCGCTCTGGGCTTGGCGCGCCTTCGCATTGCTCTACAACCTCTTCATCATGGTCGGCCTGGGACGGATGGCGGGCTTGATGATCGGCACCGGACGCGCCAATCCCGGTTCCGTGGACGGCTGGCTCTGGGCAGGCTTCGCCGTGGCGGTGGCGATCTGCTGGCTGGTGTGCATCGCCTTGCTTCGCCACGCCAGGCTGCTCCGGGGCGCCGAGCGGCGGATGGCGCAGAGCTACGAGCGCATCTTCGCCTGAGCGGATGACGCGAGCGGCCGGAGCCGCTATCCTCCTTCGCCATGCCCGACTTCACCCAAGCCATCGTCCTCATCACCGGCGCCGCGTCCGGGATCGGCGCCGCCACCGCCACCCGGCTCGCCGAGGCCGGGGCACGCAAGCTCATCCTGATGGACCGGGACGAGGACAAGCTGCGCGACTTCGCCTTCACCCTCCCCTGCGAGCGCCAGATAAGGATCGGCGACGTCGCCGACGAGCAATTATGGGAGCGCGAGGATCTGACCGGACTCACCCATGCGGTGGTCAATGCCGGAATCGGCGCCGGCGGACCGATCGCCGACACCAGCTTCGCCGACTGGCGGCAGGTCATGTCGATCAACCTCGACGGCGCCTTCCTCACCCTGCAGGCGGCGATGAGGGCGATGCGCGACACCGGCGGGGCCATCGTCCTCACCGCCTCGGTCGCCGGGGTCAAGGCCGAGCCGGGGATCGCCGCTTATGGGGCGTCCAAGGCGGCGGTGATCCACCTCGCCCGGATCGCCGCCAAGGAAGGCGCTCCGCTCGGCATCAGGGTCAATTCGATCGCCCCGGGCGGGGTCGAGACGCCGATCTGGGAAGGGCTGCCCTCGTTCAACGAGCTCGTCGAGCGCCAGGGCAGGGACGCCGCCTTCAAGGCGATGGCCGGCGGGACTCCGCTCGCCCGCTTCGGCAAGCCCGAGGAGATCGCCGCCCAGATCGCCTTCCTGCTTTCCGACGAGGCCGCCTTCATGACCGGCGCCTGCCTCGTCAGCGACGGCGGTTATTCGCTTTAGCCTGTTCCTGGCGGCCGCGCTGCTCGCCGGCTGCCGGGCCGAGGAGCAGCCTCGCGCTCCGCCCGACCCCTCCGTCGCCGCCGCCGAGTCCTCGGCGTGCGAGCAGCGCCGCTTCGAGGGCAGCCGCTTCACCGTCTGCCGCTACGAGGCCGGCCGCGACCGCCTCGCCTTGTTCCTCGACGGACGCTCGGGCCCGCTGCGCAGCTTCGAGGCGCTGGAGGCCCGGCTCGGCGGCGAGGCCCGAGCGCTCCGCTTCGCGATGAACGCGGGCATGTACGACGAGCAGGGCGGCCCGATCGGCCTCTACGTCGAGAACGGGGTAAAGCGTCATCGCCTCAACCTGCGCTCCGGGCCCGGCAATTTCCACCTGCAGCCCAACGGCGTCTTCGCCGTCGACGACCGCGGGCGAGTCTCGATCGCCTCCAGCAAGCTTTTTTCCAGGAGGTCGCGGCCGGTCCGATGGGCAACCCAGTCCGGGCCGATGCTCCTGATCGGCGGCAGGCTCCACCCGCGCTTCGATGCCGACGGCCCGTCGCGCCTCGTCCGCAACGGCGTCGGCGTCGCCGGATCCGGCACCGCCTGGTTCGCGATCAGCAAGGAAGGCGTTTCGTTCGGCCGCTTCGCCCGCCTGTTCCGAGACGAGCTCGGCTGCACCGACGCCCTCTTCCTCGACGGCACCGTCTCAAGCCTCTGGGACCCGGGCGCCGGCCGCAGGGATTCCTATTCCTCGCTCGGCCCGATGATCGCGGTGTTTCGACCCTAAGCGGCCTTTAACCCTCCGGCGCTAAAGGGGGAGCCTATGCGCCCGGCCCTGCTTCTCCTCGCGTCGATCGCGGCTCCGGCGACCGCGCAGCGGCTCGATTATTCCCCCGTCGAGGACGAGGCGCTCGCCGTCGGCCCGCGCCTTGCCTACCAACCGGTGGAGGGGGACACGGCCCCCGCCGGACCGAAGCTGCAATGGGGACTGCTCGACCGCTTCGAATATGCCGTCCAGGACGGGCGGGACGGCCAGGCCTGGGATTTCTCGCTTCTGTACGGAGGCGATCGCCACCGCCTCTGGCTGGGCACGAGCGGCGAGGGGCCCGCCTGGGCGGCGCCCGATTATGTCGAGCTCAACGCCGCCTACAGCTATCATCTCGGCGGCGCCTGGGACGTCAATGCCGGCTTCCGCCACGACCTCCAGACCGGCCCCGACCGAAGCTATGTCCAGCTCGGCGGCCAGTATGACGACGGCTCGGCCTTGTGGTTCGGCGGCTGGGCCTATCTCTCCCACAAGGGCGAATTGAGCGCCCGCCTCGCCGGCTATTACAACCGGAAGATTGCCGGGGCCCTCATCCTCCAGCCGAGCGCGGAGCTCGATTATTACGGCGAGGACATGCCCGAGCTCGGCCTCGGCCGCGGCTTCGGCTATGCCGAGGCTGGGCTTCGCCTGCGCTACGAGATCAAGGAGGCCTTCGCCCCCTATGTCGGCCTGAGCTGGTCGCGCGACCTCGGCCGGACCGCCCGCCTCACCCGCGAGGAAGGCGAGGACCCGGAGACGAGGAGCCTCGTCCTGGGCGTGCGGTCGAGCTTTTGAACTTCGTCGTCGTCCCAGCGCAGGCTGGGACCCCGGCGAGCGAAGAACAGGGCGCCTTTCACCCGCTGGGACCCCAGCCTTCGCTGGGGTGACGGGTCAGGCGAGCAAATCCTGCACCTCCGGATGCTTATCCATATAATGCTTCACGAAGGGGCAGGCCGGCACCACCTTCAGCCCCTGCGCCCGAGCGTCTTCCAGCGCCGCCTTGACCAGCTTCGAGCCGATCCCCCGCCCCTCGAGCGCGTCCGGCACCTCGGTATGGGTGAAGGTGATCCGTCCGTCGCGAAGCCGGTAGGCGGCGAGCGCCAGCTGCCCCTCCACCTCCAGCTCGTACTGGTGCGCCGCCGCGTTATTCCTGACTTCGCCGGTCATCCGATTTCTCCTTTGGGACAGTCACTAGTGACTGTCCCAAGTGACTGTCCCCTCTTCATAGGCGCGATGACCTGCTCGGCGAAGCGGTCCATCTCCTCGGCCTGCGGGCTCATCTGGAGCAAAAGCAGGTCAAGCCCCCCCGCCTCATATTCCTCGATCCGCTCGCGCAGCTGCTCGGGCGTCCCGACGAAATTGGGCCTGAGGCCGCGGTTCGAAACCGAATATTCCTGGAGCTTCAGCTCGCGCTCGAGCTGGGTCCCGGACAGCCACTGGTCGAAATTGTCGAAGCCCCTCGGGGGCTCGGGCGGCAAGGCGGTGATCCGCTCCAGCTCCCGTTTCGCCTCCGCCTCGCTGTCGCGGACGATCGCATAGGCCGCCATGCCATATTGCATCGGCGGCGCCCCTGCCGCCTCGCGCCGAGCCGCCATGTCCGCGATCTTCGGCCGCACCGCCTCGACCGGATCGCCGTGCATGACATAAGCGTCGCATTGCCCCGCGATCATCGTCTTGGCCGCCTCGCTCTCGCCGCCGGCATAGAGGGTCGGCCGCGGCCGGCGCACCGGCTTGGGCTCGCAGATCGCGTCCTTGAGCCGGTAGCGCTCGCCCTCGTAAGTGAAGCGCTTCTCGGTCCACAGCCCGTCGACCACGTCGAGCCATTCGCGGGTCCGGGCGTAGCGATCGTCATGCCGGTCGAACTGGAGGCCGTATTGGGTCGCCTCGTCAGCCCACCAGGAGGAGACGACGTTCAATGAGAGCCGGCCGCCGCTGATATTGTCGATGTTCGCCGCCTGCTTGGCGAACAGGGCGGGCTGGTGGAAATTGGGCCGGACCGCGACCATCAGCTCGATCCGCTCCGTTACCGCGGCAAGCGCCGCCGCGGTCGACCAGGCGTCGAGCGCCGGCGCCTCCACGCCCTTGATGTCGTTCAGGTTCAATTCGGCGATCAGGCTCAGGTCCCAGCCCGTCTCCTCGCTCCTCAGGGTCAGGCGGCGGACATAGTCCCAGCTCGTCTCCATCCCCTCGTCCTCGACGTTGCGAAGCCAGCCGCCGAAGACCGGCATCCAGTAACCGAACCGCATCATCCGCTCTCCGCAATCGCCGCCTCGAGGAAATCGACGAGCCGCTCGTGCGGGTCCCAGCCGAGCACGTCCAGCGGCTTCGCGACGAAGTTCGAAAGCGCGTTGATGTCGTAGTAGCGTGGCGTCCCGTCGCGGTCGTCGACCAGATATTCGACTCCGCCGACGTCGAGCCCGGCCGCCCGTGCGATCCGTTCCGCCCCTTCAATTAGCTCGGGCGGCGGAGTCACCGCCGTCATCCGCACCGCCGTACGCCCCGGCTGGGCGAGGCAGGCGTCGGCGGGGCAGAGGTCGAAGCTTTCGCCGCCGCTCTCGACCTCGATCGCGTAGAGGAACCGGCCGCCCAGGGTCTCGACCCGGGTGATGACTCCCCCTCGCGGCGGCACATAATCCTGGACGAGGAGAACGCTGTCGACGCTCTGTGGGACGCTGCCGTCGGCGATCGAGGCCGCCAGCTCCGCTTCGCTCGAATAGCGAGCGATGCCGGCCCCGGAGCCGCCGATATTGGCCTTGACGAGCAGCGGCCAGCGCATCGTCCGCGCCGCCGCGGGCAGATCCTCGCGGCGATGGACGACCCGGGTCTCGGGCACGCCGTAACCGAGCCGGGCGATCAGCGAGAGCTGCCGGGCCTTGGAGCTGTCGACCGCGATCACCCCGGCGCCGTTCAGGACCCGCGCTCCGTTCGCCGCCCAGTGCGCGAGCAGCGCCTCGGCGTAGAAGATGCCGTGCTCGGCCTCCCGAAGGAAGCTCGACATCGCCACCCGGCTCAGCACCACCGGCGCCGGGACGGCGGTCGAGGCGGGATCGAAGCGGTGATCCGACAACCGGATCGCCTGACAGGCGAGCCCGCGCCGCTGCAGAGCGGCGAACAGCGGCTCGAACCATGTCGGGTGCTCGTAGAGCAGAGCCAGATCGGGTTGCATCGAGGAACCTTGCGGGAGGAAGCCGCCATGTAGCGAGCGGCGGGACGATGTGAAGGTGCGATTGCGGCGCGGCGCGGCTTGGGGCACATCCCCGAGCGGAGGTAAGTCGATGGACGCGGACATCAATCATTTCAGCCAGGCCGGCTTCGAGGTGAAATCGACGGACGCCGAGGCCATGTCGGAGTCCCTCCAACATTATGCCGAGCGGTGCGTTCCGGAGGCCCTGGCCGGCGCCGATCTCATCTGCCGCGTGCACGATTCGTCCGGGGCGGAGCTGTGGATCGGCCTCAGGAAGCCGGCGAACGGCCAGCTCGAAGCGGCCAGCTTCAATCCCGGCTTTGCCGGCGAGGGACGGGCCAAGGCGGAAATCGTCGGCGACGTCTCCGACCCGCAGTGGAAGCCATTCGAGATCGCGGTCAGCGCCACCCTTGCCGGCGACGAAATCCCCTTCGTCTTCGACCTCGCCGATCCCCGCCAGGCCGCTCAGGCCAGGCCGGGCAAGGCGGTTGCGGTCTCCCTGACCGGCTTCAGCTTCGATGCGCGAGTCTTCAGGAACGAGAAGGGCTATTACGCGGCCCAGAAGAAGGACGGCGCCAAGATCGTCTTCGCCGCCAACCATTTCATCCCGAGCGGGACGTTCACCGCGGAAATGGGCGGAATGGCGGATGCGGAGCGGCCGAGGGCGTATGCCGACTTCGCGGGCACGGTTCTCAAGTCGGAGCTTCGCACCAACGCCACCGGCCGGGGCCGTTTCTGGTGGGCGCTGGTCCGCACCTACGGCGATTATACGATCGACGTGGTCCTCGACCCGGCGCAGGTGAAGCTCGCCCCCACGCCCGGCACGCTGGTCAGCGGCCGCTTCTGGCTCTCGGGCCGGCTCGTGGAAGGACCTTGAAGGTCCTCATCCTCCTCATCGCCAGATGGGGAGGATTTCAAAGCCCGAACGGATAGGTTTCGTCCTCGCCGGATTGCGGCTCCTTGCCGAGCGGGGTCACCGCCTCGGTCTCGTCGAACCAGACCCAGGCGTCGAACTGGTTGGGCAGCACCGCTTCGGAATAATGGCTCCAGCGCTCGGTCTCGGGGCGGTAGATGACCCCGATGAAGCGCTCCAGCCGGGGCTCCAGCAAGGCCTCCACCGCCTCCTCGTTCACGCCTTCGCGCAGGTCGAGCAGGAAGCGGGGCACGCCGCTGTCGTGGCACAGCCGCTCGTAGCTCTCCGGAAGCGAGGGGCGGACCTTCTTGACCTCCATCGGCTCGTCCCAGTCGGTCGCCGCGGCGACGGTGCCCGCGTGGGTGCCGAAGCCGATCAGCCGCGCCCGGTGGCCGAACCTCTCCTTGACCAGCTGGCCGATATTGAGCTCCTCGCGGACCTGGCCCATCTCGGTATGAGCGGCGTTGCCGATATGGCTGTTATGGGCCCAGACCACCGCCTTCGAATCCGGCCCCTTCGCTTCGATCAGCTGGCAGAGCGTCTCGAACATGTGGGTGTCGCGCAGATTCCAGCTCTCCGCCGAGCCGTAATACATCACCCGATAATAGGCTTCGGCATTCTTGATCAGCCGGGCATTGGCGGCGGCGTCGAGCCATTCGTCGCATTCGGGCGAAAGGCAGTCCATGCGCCGCTTCATCAGGTCCGTGAGCATCTGCACCGCCCCCGCCTCGCAGAAGGCGAAGCCCCGGGTGACCGCCAGCCGGCCGTAGGCGGCGGGGTCGCGGCTCCAGGGCGACAGGCAGCCGTAGCGCTCGCGGGCCAGCCTGGCGGCCTGGGGATCGGCGTCTTCCAGGAAGTCGATCACGGAACGGATCGAAGCTCCGAGATTGTAGAGGTCGAGGCCGTAGAAGCCGGTCATCTCCTCGTGGACGCGGCCCCGATTATGGCCGCGCAGCCAGCGCACGAAGGCGTCGACGTCGGTGTTGCGCCACATCCAGGTCGGAAAGCGCTCGAAGGCCGTCTCCTCCCCTTCCCGCTGCGGACGGTGGCGAGCGTAGCGGTCGAGGCTCGCGGCGTCGGGCCAGTCGGCCTCGACCGCGACGATATTGAAGCCGTGCGCCTCGACCAGCCGGCGGGTGATCGCGGCGCGGGCGCGATAGAATTCGGACGTTCCGTGGCTCGACTCGCCGAGCAGGACGATCCGGGCGTCGGCGAAGCGGTCGAAGGCCGAGGCGAAAGCGGGATCGTCGAGCGCCGGCAATGGCTCCGCGGCGGCGGCGATCAGCTCGGCGACCGGCATTTCTTCTCTCCTCCCGGATCGCCCCAGCCATAAGCTCCGATCAGCGGCACGAAGCGCACCGGCCCCAGATCCTCCCGATCGAAATCCTGCTCGCCGCGGCGGGTGACCTTGACCAGATTCTGGACGGCTTCGGGCTCGCCCACCGGCATCACCAATATGCCGCCGATCGCGAGCTGGCGGCGAAGCGCCTCGGGCACATGGCTTCCGCTCGCGGCGCACAATATCGCCTCGAACGGGGCCTCGGCGGGGAGGCCGCCGGTGCCGTCGCCCTCGAGGATGCGGACATTGCCGAAGCCGAGCCGCTCCATCCTCTCCCGCGCCAGCCCGGCCAGCTCGGAGTGGCGCTCGACCCCGATCACCGCGTCGGCGATGCGGCTCATCACCGCCGCGGCATAGCCCGAGCCGGCGCCGATCTCGAGCACCCGGTCGCCGGGCGCGATCCCGGCCGCGTCGATCATCAGGGCGACGATATAGGGCTGGGAGATGGTCTGCCCGGCCTCGATCGGCAGCGGCCCGTCCTCATAGGCGAGGTCGCGGACGCCTTCGGGGACGAACAGCTCGCGCGGCACCGCCCGGAAGGCGTCGAGAAGCCGGCGCCCTTCGATCCCGCGGCCGGCGATCTGCTGCCGGACCATCTTCTCGCGCTCGGCGGCGAAGTCGGCCATCTGAGCCTCCTGCGGCTAGAACCTCCCGGCTGGAGCCGCGTTCCGGAGGGGACATGCACGAAAATATCGTCGGCCTTTATGAAGACCATGCCGCCGCCTGGGACCGCCAGCGCGGCCGCGACCTGCACGAGAGGCCGTGGCTGGAGCGCTTCGCCGCCCGTCTGCCCGAGGGCGGCCGGGTGCTCGACATCGGCTGCGGGATGGGCGAGCCGATCGCGCGCTGGCTGATCGGGCGCGGCTTCGAGGTGACCGGGGTCGACTCCTCGCCCTCGCTGATCGCCTTGTGCCGCGAGCGCTTCCCGAAGGCCCTCTGGCACGTCGCCGACATGCGCTCCCTGGCGCTGGGCGAAAGCTATGACGGGCTCATCGCCTGGCACAGCCTGTTCCACCTCCCGCAGCACGAGCAACGACCGCTCTTCGCCCGCTTCGCCGCCCATTCGAGGCCGGACGCGGCGCTGATGTTCACCAGCGGCCCGGAGGCGGGCGAGCGGATCGGCGAATGGCAAGGCGAGCCGCTCTACCATGCCAGCCTCGCCCCCGACGACTATCGCCGGCTGCTCGGCGAGGCCGGTTTCGAAGTCGTCGAGCACAAGCTCCGCGACCCGGAATGCGGAGGCTCCACGGTGTGGATCGCGCGCTATCTATAGAGCACCTCTCCCGTAAGGACGGGAGAGGGGTTCAGTGCCTCCGGCGCTTGTACTTCCGCCCGAGGAAATCGAAGGCCGGAAGCGCTTCGTGCTCGCGCAGGCTGAACCAGGCGGCATTCTCCCAGTTGGAGCCGGTGCCCCAGCGCGTCCTGCACTCGGTCGAGACCCAGGCGGGCTCCCAATAGACCACTCCCACTCCACCGGAATCGACAACCAGCTGGGTGAGGTCGATCAGATATTTGCGCTGCCCCCTTGGAGTCGCCGGATAGCCGGGGATCAAGGTGTCGGGACCGAGCAGATTGGGCGCCTCGTCCGCGCCTTCGTCGGTGAACGGATAAGCCGTCTCGACGACGAGCGGGTCCTTGCCGAAGCGCGCCTTGACCAGGGCGATCGTCTCGCCGAGCTGGGCGAGCGAGCGGGTCGACCATTTGCGGTAATAGCTGATCCCGATCAGATCGTAGTCGGTGATGCCGGCTCGGGTCGCGGCCTCGAACCACGGCTCGACATTCTCCGGCTGGGCGATGTGGAGCATCACCCGCGGCGCCAGCCGCCCGGCCTTCCCGGCGTCTCGGACCGCCCGGATCCCGGCGTTGAACAGGGCCGCGTTTCGGGTCCAGTCGATCGCCTTCTTCTCGCCCGCCATCAGCTCGGGATTGGTCTCGTTGCCGACCTGGACCAGCTCCGGCATCAGCCCGTCCCGGTCGAGCGCTCCGAGCACGTCGCGGGTATAATCGTAGAGCGCCTTGGCCTGAGCCTCGGTGCCCAGCCCGGCCCAGGCGGCGGGAGGATGCTGCTTGTCGCCGTCCGCCCAGTCGTCCGAATAATGGAAGTCGAGAAGCACCTGCAGCTTCATCGCCTTGGCCCTCCCGATCGTCCTTCGGACGTCTGCGAGGCCGCTGTAGCGGGTCCATTTCGCGTCGTTCCAGATCCTCACCCGGACGACGTTGCCGCCCGCCGCCTTGAGCAAGGCGAACGGGTCCGCGCGCCGCCCGGCCTTGCGGTAGACCGCTCCGCAATCCTCCATCTCGTTCACGTAGGAGAGGTCGGCGCCGAGATAGAGCGGCGGCACCGGGGCGGAGGCGGAGGCGAGGAGCAGGGCGAGGACGGCCTTCACGGCACCGGGCTCCGGAACGGCGGGCGGGCCCCGCCCTTGCGCTGGCGGATCACCCGCACGTAGGAATCGACCAGCGCCTGGTTGACCTCGTCCCAGCCGTAGCGGCGGCTCGCCTCGCCGCCGGCCCGCCCCGCCGCCCGGCGCAGGTCGGGATCCCGGCAATAGGCTTCGAGCGCCGAGGCGAAGCCGTCGATCGCGCCGGCACGGACGAGTCGGCCGGTCACTCCGTCCCCGACCAGGCTCTGGCTTCCGGTGGCGATCGCCGCCACCACCGGCTGCCCGGCCGCCATCGCTTCCAGGGTGACGTTGCCGAACGTCTCGGTGACCGAAGGGTTGAAGAGCACGTCCATCGAGGCGACGGCCCGGCCCAGGTCCGGCCCCTGCTGGAAGCCGGCGAAGACGGCGTCGGGGAGCCTGCGCTCGAACCAGTCCTTCGCCGGCCCTTCGCCGACGACGAGCACCTTGTGGCGGACCTGGCGCCGCTCGAGGCAGTCGATCGTCTCGGCGAAGACGTCGAGCCCCTTCTCCATCACCAGCCGGCCGACGAAGCCGATCACCGGCTCGTCGTCGGCGATTCCGAGGCTGCGCCGCCATTCCCCATCGCGCCGGCCGGGATTGAAGATGTCGCGGTCGATGCCGCGGGTCCAAATCCCGACATTGTAGCTCATCCTCTGCTCGCGGAGCAGCTGGGCCATCGAATCCGAGGGGGCGAAGATGGCGTCGCAGCGGCGGTAGAAGCGGCGCAGGATCGCTTCCATGACCGGCTCGAGGAAGGCGAGGCCGTAATAGCGGAAATAGGTCTCGAAGCGGGTGTGGACCGAAGCGACGGCGGGAATGTTCATCCGCCGCGCGAGGGTGACCGCGCGGTGGCCGAGCACGTCGGGGCTGGCGACGTGGAAGATGTTCGGCCGGAAGGTCCGGATGTCGCGGCGCACTCGCCCCGGAAGCATGAAGGGGAACTTATATTCCTTGCGCCTCGGGATCGACAGGCTGGGGATGTGGACGACCTCGCCGTTCGGCGGAAAAGCGGGCTCCGCCACCGTCGGCGAATAGATCCTGACCGCCGCCCCCTGCCGGAGCAGATACTCCACCAGCCGGTTGAGCGCCTGGTTCGCCCCGTCGCGGATATAATTGTAGTTGCCGCTGAACAAGGCGATGCGAAGGCCGGTGGCATCCATGGGGGCGTCCCGTAGCGGCTGGTGGCGGCGAGGCCAACCTCCCCTCCCTGGAAGGGAGGGGCCGGGGGTGGGTAGGCGAGCGCAGCGAGACTTTCTGCCGACTCCGAGTTTCAGCCGCCTGCGGCGGACCCACCCCCTGACCCCTCCCTTCCAGGGAGGGGAGGTTGAGCGCGACCTCCTCCGGGAGTAATCTCCCACCTTCCGCTCGCATGGGGGTGCAGCGACATGAGCCTGATCCGTCTACTTCCTTTCGCCGCTTTGGCGATCGCCGGGCCCGCCGTCGCCCAGCACGAAGCCCACGCACCGCCGCCGCGCGCCAGCGTCGCCGACTGGGCCAAAGGCGCCCAGCTGTTCGAGGGCCTCGGCACCTTCCACCGCAAGGTCACCGCCTCGCCCGAAGCGCAGCAATATTTCGACCAGGGGATGCGCTTCGTCTGGGCGTTCAACCATGACGAGGCGACCCGCTCCTTCGCCAGGGCCGCCGAGCTCGATCCGAAATGCGCCTCCTGCTACTGGGGGGTCGCTCTCACCCTCGGACCCAATTACAACATGCCGCTCATGGCCGAGCCGCGCGCCAGGGCGGGCTGGGAAGCGCTCGGCAAGGCGCAGGCGAACGCGGCTTCGGCGACTCCCGTCGAGCAGGCGCTGATCGCCGCTCTGGCCAAGCGCTTCGACGGGCCGAGGCCGCTCGATCCCTCCAACAGCGCCCCGCTGCTCGCCGCCTACGTCACCGCCATGGAAGGCGTCGCCCGCCGCTTCCCGGACGACATGGACGTCCAGACGATGCTCGCCGAAGGGCTGATGAACACCAATCCGTGGAAATTGTGGACCGCCGACGGCAAGCCGGGACCCGGCACCCCTGCCGTCCTCGCCGCGCTCCGCAAGGTGCTTGCCAAGGACCCCAAGCATCCCGGCGCCAACCATTATTGGATCCACGCCGTCGAGGCGTCGACCGATCCGGCGCAAGCCATCCCCTCGGCCGAGGTGCTGGTCGGAATGATGCCCGCCGCCGGCCATCTCGAGCATATGCCCGCCCACATCTTCCAGCGCGTCGGCCGCTACGAGGAATCGGCCGAGGCCAATAGGAAGGGCGCCGCCGCCGACGTGGCCTATCTCGGACTCACCGCGCCGCCCGATTATTACCCGATGTACCTCATCCACAATTACCAGTTCCTCGCTTATTCGGCGGCGATGGAGGGGCGGCGCGCGGAGACCGTGAAGGCGCTCCGCGATGCCCGGGCGGCGGTTCCGGATGCGATGCTGCTCGCCATGCCCGGCCTCGATTGGTCGATCGGCTATCTCTACGACGGCATGGCCCGCTTCGGCCTGTGGGACGACATCCTCGCCGAGCCGGCGCCGGACCCCAAGCTCGCCGGCCTCACCATCGCCTGGCTGCAGGCGCGGGCGACGGCGCTGGCGGCGAAAGGGCGGATCGCCGAAGCGAAGGCGCTGCTTCCGGTGCTGGATGGGGCCGTCGCCGCTGTGCCCGCCGACGCGACCCAGGGCCAGAATGCGGCGCGGCCGCTCTACGAGATCGGAGCGCTCAAGGCGAAGGCGCGGATCGCGATGGCGGAGGGCCGACGGGGCGCAGCCATCGCCTCGCTGCGCGAGGCGGTCGCGAAGGAGGACGGCCTTGCCTACAACGAGCCGTCCGACGAATTCTTCCCGGTAAGGCACCTGCTCGGTGCGGCCTTGCTGGAAGCAAGGAAGCCTGCCGAGGCGGAGGCGGTCTACCGCGAGGATTTGCGCCGCAGCCCGAACAATGGCTGGGCGCTGCATGGGCTGGCGAAGGCGCTGGAGGCGCAGGGGAAGACAGCGGAGGCCGAGAAGACACGGTTAGAGGCGGCCTGGCGGCACTCGGATACCGAGCTGACTGGCTCCGCCTTCTAGTTCCCCGGCGAAGGCCGGGGCCCAGCGGCACGGGAAAGACTGGATCCCGGCCTTCGCCGGGAAGCTAGAGGCTGGGGGGAGGACCTTTCCGGGCATCCCGCTCCCTCAACGCCCGCCGGTACCTGTATCCCGCCACCGCTACCGCCGGCAGGATCATCAGGGCGACGAGCAGGAGCGCGAAGCCGTCCCTCGCGTCCACCTACTCGCCCTTCGCCAGCCGGGCCTTGTAGGCCTCCAGGCTGAGCGGCCGGCCGAGGAAGTCGGCAACTAGGGTCGCGGCGGGCTTCGACGAACCCGGAGCCAGCACCATCTCCCGGTAGCGGCGCGCGGTCGCCGGGTTGCGCAGCCCTTCCTTCTCGAAGCGCGTGAACAGGTCGCTCGAGATCGTCTTCGACCACATGTAGGTGTAGTAGATGGCCGAATAGCCGGTGAGATGGCCGAACGACGCCTGCGGATGAACGCCCGGGGGCATCGGAATCGGCGAATAGCGGTCGTAGGCGGTGCGGTAGATTCCGGTCAGGTCGGAATCCCCCGGAGGCGCCAGATGATAAGCGAGCGAGGCCGCGGAGAGGCCGAGCTGACGCGCATCGCCGAAGGCCTCGGTGAAGCCTCGCGCCTTGTTCATCTTCCCGACCAGGGCCGCCGGGATCGGCTCGCCCTTCGAGTCGACCGCGAAGCGCTTCAGGGTCTCGTAATCCCACACCCAGTTTTCGAGCATCTGCGACGGCGCTTCGACGAAATCCCATTCCAGCCCGAACGGACCCTGCTGCGCCCATTGCTGCCGCCCGGCGAACATGAGGTGGAGCAAGTGGCCGAATTCGTGGAGGAAGGTCTCGACGTCGCGATGCTCCATCAGGCCGGTCTTGTGGTCGCCGGCCGGGAAGTTGCAGACGAGTATCCCCACCGGCACCGCCCGGCCGGTCAGGCCGGTGCGGATCGGGATGACGTTGGCGTGGGTATATTTGCCCTCGCGCGGATGGTTGTCCATGTAGAAGCGGCCGATCACCTTGCCGCTCTCGAGCATCTCATAGGCCTCGACGCCGGGCGCCCAGAGCGGCGTGTCCCACTTGCGGATCTGCACCCCGAACAGGTCCTGGGTGAGCCGGAGGATGCCGTCGCGGACGTTGTCGTAGGCGAAATATTGGCGGACCTCCTGCGGATCCACCGCATATTGCTCCTTGCGGATCAGCTGCGAAAGGTAGGCGCCGCTCCAGGCCGGGACCGTCTTCGCCGCCGGGTCGATCGCCTTCAGCCGAACCAGCATCTTGCCGAGGTCGCGGCGCGCCGGCGCCTCGACCACCGCCGCGATGTCGTCGAGGAACCTGGCGGCATTGGCCGGCGATCCGATCATCTTGTCCTCGGTGATCAGGGTCGCGTAGTTCGGCCGTCCCAGCAGCGCCGCGAGCTCCGAGCGGTCGGCGAAGATCTTGCGCAGCAGCTCGTCATTGGCCGGATGCGCGCGATTGAGGTTGGCTTCGTACAGCCGGCGTCTCAGACCTTCGTCCGAGGCGTAGGACAGGACCGGGCCGAGATCGGGATAATCGGTGGTGATCCGTACCTGCCCGTCCGGGCCGGGCGGATGGGCGGCGATATAATCGGCCGGCAGCCCGGCGAGCTGGGCCGGAGTCGCGGTCACCTCCTTGCGCCCGTCGGCGATGTTGCGCTCGAAGGCGATGGCGTTCTGGCTGATCCGGTCCTGCAGCGCCTTGATCTTCGCGCGCGTGGAGTCGTCGGCGCCGACCCCGGCACGGTCATATTGGGCGATGGCGCGATCGAGCATGAAACGCGCGTCGGCGGGGGCCGCCTTCCGGTCGATCGCCTTCAGTCGGGCGTAGATCGGCCGGGACAGCGAGACGTCCGTGGCGAACGCCTCGATCTTCTCGCTGCACGCTCGTCCGGAATCGCGAGTGGCGGCATTGAGGCTGGTCTGGGTGACGACCCCCGCATCGCCCGACGCGGCGCCGAGGACATAGTTGAGATAGTCGAACTTGCGGAACGTCGAGTCGATGCGCGCCGGCCCGGTCTCACGCTCGAGGTCGGCGCGAAGGGCCGCGGCCCGGGCGAGATAGGCCTCGCAGGCGGCGGTGAATTCGGCCGGGCTTCGGGGGTTGAGGTGCGTGGTCGCCAGGAAGGAGTCGACGGAGCGGTCGGGCGCTGCCGGCGCCGCGGCCGAAAAGGCGGCGAGGGAAATGCCCGCCATGAAGATCAGACCCAAGGGCTTGCGCATCGTCATCCTATTCCTCTCGAGGCAGGCAAGACGGCTAACCCGCGCCGGGCCGCGCCACAAGCGCCGGCGTCGAGCCTCAGCGGGCGCCCCGTCGCTTCGCTTTCACGCGTACGTCCCGCCGCACCTCGCCGGTGGCAGAGTCGATATATTCGACGCGATCGACCCGGCCCTTCACCAGACAACCGCTGAAGTCCCCGACCAGCACCGGCACGTCGAGCGCCGAATAATCGTCGGCGCCGCAGACGATCGTTCGTCCACGCGCCCATTCGCCGATGGTCCCGCTGATCCGCACGACCATGATCCCCCCGAGCCGCCGGGCGCCGGCCTCGTCGGTCGCGACGCTGTACCCGCCCATCGCGAACCCACCGCCGGTCGCCGGCCGAGCGATCGCGACCAGCTCCTGACGGGTAGGCTCGTAAGTCACCGTTTCATCGTACATGTTGAGCACGCGCCGCTCCGGTTCGCGGGTGTAGCGGCAGGAAAAGGCGACCAGCTCGAGCCAGGAGGGTATGTCGGCGGGCATCGCCTGGCCGCCCGCCGGATCCAAGAAGAAGCGGCTATCGTGGACGCCCTCGATGAGGTTGACCTCGAACCGTTTCTGTTCGGGATACCAGCCCCAGCTTGGATAGCCGGTGCAGATTTCGTTCTTCGGGCCTCTTTCCCGCGGAGCGAGAGTGAACTGGAACCGACGGCCGGCCAGGCCGCGGCTCAGCGGCCCCGGAGTCCCGCCGCTGGCGCGGACCTCCGCCGCAGCCCGCTCCAGCTCGGCGGCGGTCGCCACCGACGGTTTGGCGGCAGCCTCGTCCGCCAAGAGGGCCGAAGCTGCCGCCGGCACGGTCGTCAGCGCAACCAGGAAGAGGGTGAAAGCCGGCTTCATCGGGGCTCCTTAGACCAAACGGCCCGCCGAATCTCTCCGGCGGGCCGCTCGTTACGCAGTCACTGTCGCAAAGCCTCAGCTCTGCAGATACTCGCCGGCATCCGCGTCCGTGCCGTGCCCTTCCGGAGCCACCGCCGCCAGCGGATCGTCGCCGATCGCCGCTTCGGGGCCCTGGGCGAGCTCGGCCGCATGCTCTTCCGCCGCCGAATTGGCCGCGATCAGCGACTCCTGCAGCTTGCGGTGCTGGGCGCGCAGAGCCGCGTCGCGGCTGGTGGCGGCGATCCGCATCCGGTTCATGCCGGCGCCGGTACCCGCCGGGATGAGGCGGCCGACGATGACATTCTCCTTGAGGCCGTCGAGCGTGTCGATCTTGCCCTGCACCGAGGCTTCGGTGAGCACCCGGGTCGTCTCCTGGAAGGAGGCGGCCGAGATGAAGCTCCGGGTCTGGAGGCTCGCCTTGGTGATTCCGAGAAGCACCGGCTTGCCTTCGGCGAAGGCCTTCTTCTGGGTCTTCAGCCGGGCATTGATCTCGTTCATCTCCTGCCGGTCGACCTGCTCGCCGACGAGCAGGGTGGAATCCCCGCTCTCGGTGATCTCGACCTTCTGAAGCATCTGGCGGACGATCACCTCGATATGCTTGTCGTTGATCTTCACGCCCTGGAGACGATAGACCTCCTGGATCTCGGAGACGAGATATTCCGCCAGAGCCACGACGCCGAGCACCTCGAGGATGTCGTGCGGATCGGGGCTCCCGCCGATCAGATTGTCGCCGCGCTTGACGAAATCGCCTTCCTGGACGTCGATGACCTTCGACTTGGGCACCAGATACTCGACCGGCTCGCCGCCATCATCGGGGATGATCGCGATCTTGCGCTTGGCCTTGTAGTCCTTGCCGAAGGCGACCCGGCCGGAGACCTTGGCGATGATCGCATTCTCCTTG
>Ga0190273_10000021_pt1 | contig 112084 bp, 92 predicted proteins | sample Popmic504IS_FD_134513 | JGI IMG/M metagenome (GOLD analysis project Ga0190273, IMG submission 134513) | Populus adjacent soil microbial communities from riparian zone of Shoshone River, Wyoming, USA - 504 IS | ecosystem: Environmental > Terrestrial > Soil > Riparian zone > Trees stand | place...
GACGATGCGCGGCGCATCCAGATTCGCCCATGCCCAGGCGAGGCTGGCCTCGGCCGCCTCGCGGGCATAGCCCTGCCCCCAGGCGTCGTGGCGCAGCCGCCATGCAATCTCGATCTCGCCAAGCAAGGACGCGACATTGGCCGGCTTGATCCCGCAAAAGCCCAGAAAGGCGCCGTCTTCCTTGCGCTCCACCACCCAGAAGGTGTGACCGCGCCGCTCCTGCCACGCCATGAAGCGGTCGCGCACGACGATCGCCAGCTGTTCGGGGGTCTTCACCCCACCCAGCCAGCGCATCACGCCTTGGGTGTTGGTGTGGCGCACGAAGGGCTCGATATCCTCGTCCCGCCAGGGGCGCAGGATCAGCCGCCCGGTGTCGATCATCGCACGTCCTTGATCGCGTCCGGCACCCAGTTGCGCCAGTCCTCGAGCAGCGGAATGATGCTCGAATAATCGTCGGTCCAGCCCGGAAAGCCTGGCCGCTCCACCAGCGGCCGCCACAAATACGCATCGTCGGCGCTCGAAATGCGCAGCGCCATCAGCGTGTCCGCGTTCGGCGCGAGGGCGACCCAGACGGACATGGTCATGTTACGCGCCTGCTCGTCCAGGCTCGGGGCATAATCGAACACCGCGCCATGCCAGCCGTCCTGCCGTGCCGCCGCGGCGAGCACCGGTTCGAGATCGAGGTAGCGGTTGGAGATGTGGACGAGCAGCAGCCCGTCGGGGCTCAGCGCCTTGCGATAGACGCGAAGCGCCTCGCGGGTGAGGAGGTGCATCGGCACCGCGTCGGAGGAGAATGCGTCCACCGCGAGCAGATCGAGCGAGCCGGGCTTCTCGCGCGCAAGGCTGATCCGCGCGTCGCCGAGCACGATCCGGGCCTGCGGGGCGCAGCGGCGCAGGAAGCTGAACTGGCCGCGCTCGCGGGCGATCCGCACCATCTCCGGGTCGATCTCGAAGAAGGTCCAGCTCTGGCCGGGCATGGCGTAGCAGGAGAGGGTTCCGGTGCCGAGCCCGACCACGCCGATGCGCGGGTTTGCGCCATGGAACACCTCCACCGACGCCATGGCATGGCCGACGCCCGAACGGCGGGCGTAATAGGTGGTCGGCTCCGTCTCCGAGCCCGGCGTCAGGTTCTGTATCCCGTGCAAGGTCGTGCCGTGGGTCAGCACCCGCGCCGGCGGTCCGTCGCGCGTGCTTACCGAATAAACGCCGAAATAGGAGCGGGTGCGGCCCGGCTCCAGCGACTGGTCGATCGTGCGCCAGCCGCCATAGCTCATCATCAAGGCGGCCAGGCAGAGCGCGAAGAGGGCGCGGCTGCCGAGGAACAGCAAGGCGACCAGCGAGATCGCAACGCTCGCGGCGAGCGCCACCGGCTCGTCAAGCCACAGGAACGGCCTGCGGTCGGCCGCCCAGGATAGGCAGAACAGGGAACCGACCAAGCTGAGTTTCAGCCACAGGGGCATGTTGCGCGCCCAGGGCATCAGCGGGCTTTGCGGCAGCAGGGCCGCGGCGGCGAGAAGCAACAGCGGGTGTTCGTAGGTCCAGTCGAACACGCCCGGCGCGATCACCGCGCAGAAGATGCCGCCGATCACCCCGCCGACCGACATCGCCAGGTAGAAGGTGGTGAGATGGCCCGCGGCCGGTCGCGAACGGTACATGGCGGTGTGGAGCGCAACCGCGATCACGAACAGCAGCAACAGGCCAAGCGTCGCGGTGAACAGCGGGCTGTTGGACCCGCTGCTGAACGCAAAGCCGCCGGCGATCAGCAGCACGAACGGGGCGATCGTGGTGATCAGGTCGGCTGTCCCGCGGCGTCTGGCGAAGGCGACCACGAAGCTCAGCAGATACAGGCCGAGCGGCACCACCCAGAGCAGCGGCAGGGCGACGATGTCGGTGGTGAGGTGCGTCGTCGTCGACAGCATCAGCCCCGAAGGCACGGCGGCAAGCGTCACCCACCAGAGGAGCTGCCTGCGCCCGGGTGCCGGCCCGGCATCCTCCTGCGGCGCCGCCTCCACGGCGGCTCCGGGAATGGTCAGCGCGCACAAGGCCACGAGGAGCACGAGCAGCGCATAGCCCGCCGACCAGAGCAGGCTCTGCCCCTGTAGCGTCAGCGCCGGCTCGACCAGCAATGGATAACTGATCAGGCCGGCGAAGCTGCCGAGGTTGGACGCGGCATAGAGCGGATATGGATCGCCGCGCCCCGGATCGAGCGCGTACCAGCGCTGCATCAGCGGCGCCTGGGCCGAGACGATGAAGAACAAAGGGCCGATCGAGCTCAGCAGCAGCCACGGCGCCCACAAGGAGGCGGAAGCTTCCGGCGGCAGGACGATGTCGCGAAGCCCGATCGGCAGCCACAAGGCCGCCACCGCGAAGACAAGGAGGTGAATGCCCGCCTGCCGCCGCGGCGCCGCCCGCGAGACGAAGTGGGCGTAGGCATAGCCGCCAAGCAGAAGCGCCTGGTAGACGACCATGGCGCTGTTCCACACCGCCGGCGCCCCGCCGAGCCGCGGCAGCGCCATGCGCGCGATCATCGGCTGGGTGAGGAACAGCAGGAACGAACCGGTGAGGATCGTGGTCAGGAACAAGGGCCGCGCAAAGCGGGCGCCGATCGCGAAACGCTGACCCTCGGCGAGGCTCACCTGGCGAGGAGCCGCGCCGCAAGCGGTGCGTGGTAGCTGAGCACGCCCGAACAGCCCGCCCGCTTGAACGCCATCAGCGTTTCCAGGACGAGCGCCTCGCGGTCGCCCGCACCAGCGGCTGCCGCGGCCTCGATCATCGCGTACTCGCCGGACACCTGGTAGGCGAAGACCGGCACTTCGAAGCGCTCCTTCACCCGCCGGACGATGTCGAGATAGGGGAGGCCCGGCTTCACCATGACGTGATCGGCGCCCTCGGCGATGTCGAGCGCCACTTCGCGAAGCGCCTCCGCGCCGTTCGCCGGGTCCATCTGGTAGCTCTTCTTGTCGCCCTTCAAGAGACCGCCAGAGCCCACCGCATCGCGGAAGGGCCCGTAAAATGCCGAAGCGTATTTGGCGGCATAGGCCATGATCTGCACATTGTGGTGCCCCTCGCGTTCGAGCGCGGCCCGGATAACCCCCACCCGTCCGTCCATCATGTCGGACGGCGCGACGATGTCCGCGCCCGCCGCCGCCTGGACCAGCGCCTGCTCGGCGAGGACGGCGCTGGTGGCGTCGTTCAGCACATAGCCGCATTCGTCGGTGATGCCGTCATGGCCGTCGGCCGTGTAGGGATCGAGCGCGACATCGGTGAGCACGCCCACTTCCGGCACGGCGTCCTTTGCCGCCTTCACCGCCCGGCAGATGAGGTTGTCGGCGTTTAGCGCTTCCCGGCCGTCGGCGGTGCGCAAGGCGCGCGGCGTGTTCGGAAACAAGGCAATGCACGGAATGCCGAGTTCGCGTGCCTCCCGCGCGCGCTCGGCCAGCCTGTCCACCGACCAGCGCGAGACGCCCGGCAGGGTCCCGATCGGCTCCTCGACCCCCTGGCCTTCGGTGACGAACAACGGCCAGATCAGGTCGGCGGGGGTGAGAACATGCTCGGCGACAAGCGCCCGGCTCCAGGCGGCGCAGCGGGTTCGGCGCAGGCGCGCGGCGGGAAAGGCGGCAAAGCTCATGCCTGCGCTAGTAGCGGTCCCCGCTCCGCCTGCAAAGCGGCCACGCGGCCCGCAGCCGTGCGAGATTGTACCGGAACCGAATCAATGTCATTCTCCCGGTCTTCGAGGGGGGACGCAAAGATGATCAGCACCTGGAAACGCGTGGCCGTTATCGCCGCATCGGCCTGGGCGGCAATCGCCGCAACACCGGCCGCCGCACAAAACCTGCCAAGCCCGATACTCTACCTGACCGGCCTCGAATATTACAGCGCCAACGGCACGAACTGGGTGCGCTATCGCTACGACGTCTTCAACAAGGACGCCTACCCCGCCGAATTATTCGCCGCCGCCCCGGCCCTGCCGCCCTGCGGCAGCAACACCAATTCGTCGCGCAGCTGGGTCGATTTCTTCGACAGCCGCGGCAAGCGCCTCTACGGCTTCTGCGCCCTGGGATCGCCGAACAACCTCGGGTCGATCTGGTTCGCGATGGAGGAAGGCACGGTTCCGCCGAGCTGGATCTATGTCGAGATCAACGACCGGCAGAGGAACCTCAAGGTCAAGTCGAACCTCGCGGACACAACGCTTTAGGGGGCGCCGGTACGCATCGCATACCGGCCGGGGACACTCTGACCGTTTCGGCGGTTGAACGGCCTTGTATGGAAACCCAACGTCCCCTTCCCCCCCTTCCCCGTGAAGCCGTGCTCGTCGTCAACGCTCATTCGCGTCGCGGACAGGATCTGTTCGACGAAGCGACCGCCAAGCTTGAAATGGCAGGCATCCGGCTGACCGCCTCGCACGCGCTTCGCAACCCCAAGAAGCTGGTGCCCACGGTGCGCCAGGCCGTCGCCGAGGGCGCGCCGATGGTGATCGTCGGCGGCGGCGATGGATCGCTGTCCTTCGCGGTCGATGAATTCGTCGGCCACGACTGCGTCTTCGCCTTTCTGCCGCTCGGCACCGCCAACAGCTTTTCGCGCACCTTGGGCGTGCCGCTCGATCTCGACGGCGCGATCGACACCATCGTTCATGGCGAGCGGCGGCGCATCGATCTCGGCAAGATCGACGGCGATTATTACACCAACTGCGCCGCGATGGGCCTGTCGCCGATGATCGGCGAAGGCATCCCTCACAATCTGAAGCGCTACCTCGGCCGGGTCGGCTATCTGATGTGGGCGATCTGGTGCCTGATGCGCTTCCATGCTTTCCGCCTCACGGTGGACGATGGCGAAAAGAGCGAGACCATCTGGGCCACCGAAGTTCGGATCGCCAACGGAAGCTTTCATGGCGGGGTCGAGCTCATCGAAACCGCCGAGGTGGATAGCGGCGTCATCGTCGTCCAGGCGGTGACCGGCCGCACCGTGCTGCCGCTGATCTGGAACTGGGTGGGCAGCATGCTTCGCCTGCCCAAGCGCCAGGCCCACATTCAGGAGTTTCGCGGCAAGAGCCTGAAGATCACCACCCGGCCGCGCCAGCCGATCTCGATCGATGGCGAGGTGCTTGCCAAGACCCCGACGGTGGCGAGCATCGCGATCGGCGCGGTTGAAGTCGCCGCGCCCGCGCGGAGCCCCGAACCGGCCGACGCCGCCGCCTAGCCGAGCCGCGCCAACGCCGCGCGATACTTCTCCGCGTCGGAGGCCTTCTCCGCATGGTCGGCGCGGGCTTTCTCCACCGCGTCCGGCTTGGCGCGCTCGACGAAACTCGGATTGTTGAGGCGGCCGGCGAGGCCGTCCCGCTCCTTCTCCGCCGCCTGCAGCGCCTTCGATAGACGCGCGCGTTCGGCGTCGATGTCGATCACGCCTTCCAACGGCAGGATGAAGGTGGCTTCGTCCACCACCACCTGCGCCGCGCCGCCGGAGGCTTCGCCGGTGTTGATGCCCTCGATGCGGGCGAGCCGCTTCAAGGCCGCTTCGTTGCGCGCCAGGCGGGCTTTCGTCTGCTCGCCGGCATCCCGAATGTGGAGCGGTAGGCGCGCCCCGGGAGGCACATTCAGCTCGGTGCGGGCGGCGCGGATGCCGCTCACCAGCCGGATCAGCCAATCCACTTCCGGGCCAGCCTCGGGATCAAGCGCACGTGCGTCCGGCATCGGCCATTTGGCAAGGATCAGCGGGTAAGGCCGCTCGCCCATCGCGTTCCACAGTTCCTCGGTGATGAAGGGCATGAACGGGTGGAGGATGACCAGGATCTGGTCCAGCACCCAGCCGGCCACCGCTTTTGATTCCGCGTCGATCTGGCCTCGTTCGTCGCTAACCGACACAGGTTTGATCAGCTCCAGATACCAGTCGCAGAAGGTGCCCCAAACGAAGTGGTAGATGGTGTTGGCGCTTTCATCGAAGCGCAGCTCGGCGATTGCTAGGTCGAGCGACTGAATAGTCTTCACCGTCTCCCCGATGATCCACCGGTTCACCGGAAGCTGCGCCGCGGGCGGCTCCAGCCCCGCCGAGCCGCCGATGCCATTGGCCTGGCAGAAGCGCGCCGCGTTCCACAGCTTCGTCGCGAAGTTGCGATAGCCCTCGATCCGCTTTTCATCGAGCTTGATGTCGCGCCCCTGGCTTTCCATGGCGGCAAGCGTGAAGCGCAAGGCGTCCGCGCCGAAGCGGTCGATCAGGCCCAACGGATCAACCGTATTGCCCTTCGACTTCGACATCTTGGCGCCCTTGGAATCGCGCACCAGCCCGTGGAGGTAGAGCGTCTTCCACGGCGCTTCCTCCATGAAGTGGATGCCCTGCATCGCCATCCGGGCATCCCAGAAGAAGATGATGTCGAAGCCCGAGATCAGCACGTCGTTGGGGTAGTGCCGCTTCAGCGTCTCGCTCTGCTCGGGCCAGCCCAGCGTGCCGAAGGGCCAGAGGGCGGAGGAAAACCAGGTGTCGAGGACATCGCTGTCGCGGGTGAGGGTGACGCCTTCCCCTGCTTCCGACTGCGCCTCTGCTTCCGTCTCGGCGACATAGGCCTTGCCGGTTTCATCGTACCACGCGGGGATCTGATGCCCCCACCACAGCTGACGCGAGACGCACCAAGGTTGGATGTTCTCCAGCCAGTTGAACCAGGTTTTTTCCCAGGTCTTGGGCACCACCTTGATCTTGCCGGAGCGCACCGCTTCGATCGCCGGCTGGGCAAGGGTGTGGGCGTCGACATACCATTGGTCGGTGAGCCAGGGCTCGATCACTACGCCGGAGCGGTCGCCGTAGGGCGTCTGGATGACGCGGTCCTCGACCTGCACCAGAAGCCCGTCCGTTTCCAACCGCTCGACCACCGCCTTGCGGGCGTCGAAGCGGTCGAGGCCGACGAACTCGGCGGGAATGAGTCCGTCGGATGTCTGCACCACCTGCGCATCGCTGCTCAGCATGTTGAGCATGTCGGCCGCCTTGAAGCCGGCCCGGCGGCCGACCTCGAAATCATTGAAATCATGCCCCGGCGTGATCTTCACCGCGCCCGAGCCAAGCTCCGGATCGGCATGTTCGTCGGCAATGATCGGGATCAGGCGGCCGGTGATCGGCAGGCGGATGTGCTTGCCGACAAGCGTGGTGTAGCGCTCGTCCGTGGGGTGCACGGCGACGGCCATGTCGGCGAGCATCGTCTCGGGCCGCGTGGTGGCGACCTGGACGAAGCCGGAGCCGTCCTCCAGCGGATATCGTAGGTGCCAGAATTTGCCCTGAATTTCCTTTGTCTCGACCTCGAGGTCTGAGATTGCGGTGCCGAATTTCGGGTCCCAGTTGACGAGGCGCTTGTCGCGGTAGAGCAGGCCTTCGCGGTAGAGCTGCACGAACACCTTCAAGACGGCGCGGCTGAAGCCCTCGTCCATGGTGAAGCGCTCATTCTCCCAATCCATCGAGCAGCCAAGGCGGCGAAGCTGGCGCGTGATCTCGCCGCCGCTTTCTTCCTTCCAGGCCCAGACCTTCTCGACGAACGCCTCCCGGCCGAGGTCGGCGCGGCGCTGGCCCTGCGCCTCGAGCTGCCGTTCCACCACCATCTGGGTGGCGATGCCCGCGTGGTCGGTACCGACAACCCAAAGCGCATCCTTGCCCTGCAGCCGCGCGTGGCGGGTGAGGATGTCCTGAAGCGTGTTGTCGAGCGCGTGGCCGATGTGGAGCGAGCCGGTGACGTTGGGCGGCGGGTTGACGATCGTCCAGGGCTCGGCGTTCGGCCGCTCCGGGCGGAACATGCCGCCTTGTTCCCAATGGGCATACCAGCGCGCCTCGATGGCGGCCGGATCGAAGGTCTTGGGGAGTTCGCTCATCCGCCGCGCTTAGACGAAGCGCGGGCGCGGGAGCAATAAGGGGTCAGCGCCTTCTCTCGTCACCCCCGGCGAAAGCGGGGGTCCCGCTTCTTTCGTTGCGGCCCGCGAGGAAGAAGAAGCGGGATTCCCGCTTTCGCGGGAATGACGGGGTGGGCCTAGAGGCTCTTGCCGGTGATGCGGGCGATCTCGCGGGTGACGAGCTCCTCGACCAGCTCGGGCAGGTTGCGGTCGAGCCAGTCCTTGAGCATCGGCTTCAGCATCTCGCGCACGACCGCCTCGAGCGGCCCGTCGCCCACGGGAAGCGCATCGCTGCGCTCCTTGAGCGCCGACAGCGCCGCAAGCGATTGCCGGCTTGCCTGGGCGGCATCGGGGGAGATCAGGCCATCCGCTTCCGTCACGGGATCGGACAGCTCCAGCACGTCCTCCTCGAACGGCCTTGGCGCTTCGGCCGGACGCGAGCCGCGAACGGGACGGGCGCTTGCGCGGCCGTCCTCGGCGATTACCCTTTTAATGGAAGCCAGTATGTCTTCCATCGACGGGTCCTGGTTAATTTCCCCCATAACGAGTGGGTTATCGCTCAATTCCGAGGCGGTGTCACGGGGGTGTTTGGCGGCCCCGTAACCGTACGGGTGGAGACGGCAGTAGGAGCCGCATCGTCCGACCAGTCCGACGCGCGGCGGGTGACTCGCTTGTAGTTGATCACCGGATCGTAGAGCACGCCGCCGTCCAGGTTCAGATCCTCCGCTTCGGCGCGGCCCATTGCGTTCAGGAGCTGGAAGCCGGCCACGTACGCATCGCGCCGAGCGGTGACGAGCGCGACCTGGCTGTTCAGCAGCTCCTGCTCGGCGTTGAGCACGTCGAGCACGTTGCGGGTGCCAACGGTCTGCTCGGCGCGGGTGCCTTCCAGCGCCAGCGTGTTGGCGTTGACCGCCACCTGGTTCGATTCGATCGCTTCCTGCGCCGCCTGGTAGCTTGCGAAGGCGGCGCGGGTGTTGGCGACGACCAGCCGCTCGACTTCGACGCCGCGCTCCAAGAACTGGCTCTGCACCGCCTGGAGCTGGCGCACCCGGGCGCCGACCAGTCCGCCCTGGTAAATCGGGATCCGCGCCTGCACGCCGACGCCAACGGACTGCGTGCTGCCGCTGATACCGGAGGGCCCCGAGCCGAGATAGTTGGCATAGTCGCCGCTCGACACCCCCGAAAGCCTCGGCAGCCGGTCGGCCTGCGCGATAGAGATGTCGCGGCCGGCGGCGCGGCTCTGGGCGGCGATCGCGGCGAGATCGGAGTTGTTGGCGAGCGCGATGTCTTCCGCCTGCTCCGGAGTGGTGGGAAGCACCGGCAACGGCTCTGGTGGAGCCAGTTCGTCCGGCAGTTCGCCGACAACACGGCGGAAGTTCTCTTCGCTGCCTTGAAGCCGGCCCTCGACGGTGGCGAGGCTCGAGCGGGCCAAGGACAGGCGCGCTTCGGACTGCGCGACGTCGGTGCGGGTCAGGTCGCCGACCTCGAAACGGTCGCGCGTTGCCTGGAGGTTGGTTCCAAGCACCCGCACCTGGTTGCGGTTCAGCGTTACAACGGTGCGGTCGCGGATCACGTCCATGTAAGCGGCAACCGCTTCTGTGAAAATGTCGCCTTCCGTGGCACGCAGATTCGCGCGGCCGGCGGCAACCCGATCGTCGGCGGCGCGGATCGCGTTGCGGACTCGGCCGCCGTTGAAAACGTCATAGCTGACGTCCACGCCCAGGCTGAGGCTGCGGCCCGGCACGCCGCCACGCCGGATGAGGTTCTGGTTCAACCCCCCGACCCCCGACACCTGCGGCCGGCCCTGTGCCCGCGCCACGGCGACGCTTTCGTCGAGCGAGCGAAGCTGCGCGCGCTGCGCCATGATCGTCGGATTGCTGTTATAGGTCTGCACAAGCGCCTCGCGCAGCGTTTCCGCCTGCGCCGCCCCGCCTGCTATCAGTGCCGCGGCACTCGCCGCCGCCAAAAGCCCACCCCGCATTCGCTCTACTCCGCTCTTAAAACGTAAAAGTCTTGGGCTTCGCGAACCCCGGCAGGACCGCCGCGGCAGCATCGGTAAATGCCGCCGTGCCGAACCCTTCACCCGCCTTGCGCCCCAACGAAAGCCGCGAAACCCCATTGTCCAGCATCGCCGCCGCAAGCCTGCCATTGTCGGCAAGCTGCGCGATCAGCGCGTCCGGCACGAATTCGATCGCCCCATCGACAAAGATCAGGTCGTACGGCCCGCCGGCGGCATGGCCTTCACCCAGCGGCCCCTCGACCAAGGTCACGGCATATCCGGCCAAGGCCGAACGTGCAAAAGCGGCGAGCTCCGCCTCCTCCTCGACCGCGACCACGCTCCCCACCAGAAGCGACAGCACCGCGGCGGCATAGCCAGTGGCGGCGCCGATCACGAGCGCGCGGTCCGCCTTGTTCGGCGCCGCTTCGGTCAGCAGCCGGCCGAGCGCCATCGGGTTGTTCATGTCGCGCCCGGGCACCAGCGGCACCACCGCATCGGCATAAGCGAGCGCCAGCCGCGCCTGCGGCACGAACCGTTCACGCGGCACGTCGCCGATTGCGGCAAGCACCGCCGGATCGTTGGTGCCCGTGGTGCGCAACAGGTTTGCGATCATCGCGCGGCGCATGTGCTCGAAATTATGCTCGATCATCTTTTCTCAATCGCACAACTGTCTTATGGATGCAATACACCTGTACCGCCCCTCGGTCTTTATCGGCTCGCCGATGGAAGGCCAAGCATTGTCAGCAACATCGGGCGGCAATCGCAGAACAGCAAGAGGCATGCCAGTCGGCCGGTCTCCTCACGCCGCACTTCGCAAAGCCCGCACTGTCCGCAACCGGACATGGCTGTGCGGTGACGGACAGCCGGGCGCCGCTTAAAGGTTGACTTGGCGCCGCTTCCCTTCCAATTCGGCGCCGCGGCCCGATGGCGGAGTGGTTACGTAGAGGACTGCAAATCCTCGCACGCCGGTTCGATTCCGGCTCGGGCCTCCACGCATCGGCACCGGCCCCAACCGCTCCACCAGCAGGTTAGCGCTTGCGCCCAGCCTCGCCATGCTGTCAGTTTCGGCGCTTGTTACAGCTTTGGCGGAGTTTGCCGGCATGTCAGCGTCTCGCATCGTTCTGCCGTTCCTTGCCACGATTGCGCTCGCCGGCGCGCCCGTCTTCGCTCAGGGCGGTGTGCCGATCGGCGCACGCAAGCCGCTGCTCAGCGGCACGGACGGCCGCTGGCTGTCCAAGGCCTGTGGGAGCCAGCAACCGGGCGACCGCAGCTTCTGCTATGGCTATGTGCTGGCAATTGCCGACCAATTGGCGGTCAACGGAACGGTGTGCCGGCCGGCCACCGTTTCGGCGGATCAGCTCGTGCAACTGGTGCGATCGCACCTCGCCGCCCGGCCGGGGGATCTCACGCGGCATGCCAGCTATTTGATCGGCCGCGTGCTTGGGGCCAATTACCCCTGCAGCCGCTGATCCAATAAGCGGGCGAGGCGCCTAGCGGCCACCGACTGCCGAGATCGGCAGGATCGCAACCGCATCGAGGCGCCAGCTCCCCTCCCAAGAGAAGATCAGGTCGAACGCGACCGCGGTCGGGCGCATCGGAAAAGTTCCGCGCATCCGGAAGGCCGTCGGCGTCACCATGTGGGGCGGCAGCTCAAAGGTCGGTGCAAACAACAAGGTGTCGGCGAGATCGACGCGCTTGTTGCGCAGCTCGACGAAAATCTGAGCAAGCGTTTGCGGGTTGTTCTTTTCGCGAAAAGCGGTGCTTCCGAGGTCCCGCACGACCGAGAAATTACCCGTGTCGCTGGCGTGGTCGAGCGCCGCCATCGTGCTCCAGAGAAGCTTTGAAACAACGATCCCCTCCGGCACCGGAAGCGAGGCGATAAAGCCCGACGGACTGGCCGGGCGGGGCGCAGGCGCCTGGCGGGCGGGCTGCTGGGCCGGTCGCTGCTGATTCTGCCGGCGCTCGCGGGACTGCGCGTCCGCCGGGTGCGGGACAAAAAGGGTGCCGGCGATCAAGGCCGCGCACAAAAAACGGGCCGGGGCATAAAGCCCCGGCCCGCTCTTCATTTCTTTTACCATGCAGCCGAGAAGCCGGCGCGGGCGCCCACTTCGCCGCTGTCGAAGCCGACACCGACACCGGCCGAGAAGGACGCCATCGTGCCGACCCGGGCGGCGATCGCCGCGGTGCCGGCCAGGCGGTTCTGGAAGTAGCCGAGGCCACCCGAAACGCCGAAGCGGGCATCGCCGGGGAGCTGCGGCGATTCCATGGCAAGCGCCATGGCAACGCCTTCGTTCGCCTTGCGGATGTCCACCCGGTTGGTTTCGCTGAGATCGAACAGCGAGTTGATGCTCGCCGTCTGCGTCGCGTTCACGCCCTGGATCGCAGTGATCGCCGAAGCCTGTCCGGCCGAGGCGGTCTGCAGTGCAGTGATGTTGGTGGTCTGGGTGGCGTTCACGCCCTCGATCGACGTCAGGCGGGTATCCTGGGTCGTGTTGACGTTCTGGATGGCCGTGATCTGGCCGGCTTGGGTCGTGTTCACCCCTTCAACCGCGGTGAGGCGGTTGTCCTGGACCGTGTTCAGCGCCTGGATCGCCGCAATCTGCGTCGTCTGGGTCGCATTAACCGTCTGGATGGCGGCAATCTGCGTATCCTGGGTCGTGTTCACCGCCTGGATCGCCGCAATCTGCGTCGATTGGGTGGCATTCACCGCCTGGATGGCCGCCTGACCGGTCTGCAGCGACGCGATGTCGGTGCGGATCGTCGGGTCGCGGCCGATGGTGCCGCTTGCGTCGATGGTCACGACGTCGGTCGGGCCCGTCTGGGCAATGGTGCTTGCGGCGATGTCGCCGATACGAACCGAGCTGCCGGTACCACCAAGGGTCACCTGGAATGCGGCGGTTGTGGTCGCATTGCGACCAACTGCCGTGGAGTTCAGGAAAGCCGCGGTTGCATCCACGCCCAGAGCGGTCGCGCCGTTGGCGGTTGCAAGCGCACGGGTGCCGACTGCGGTTGACGCGACACCGGTTGCGCCGGCCACGGGGCCGATGGCAACGGCGCCCGCTGCGTTGGCCGCGGAGCCGAAGCCAAACGCCGTGGCGCCAGCGGCGCTGGCCTGGCTTTCCGCACCGACGGCGGTCGATGACCGGCCGGTGGCGGCCGCATTCTCACCAAAGGCCGCATCCTGCGGGTTGGTCGCAACGGCGCCGCGGCCGACGGCGGTCGAGCCGGCACCGGTCGCATTGGTGTTGTCGCCAACGGCGGTGCCACCGAGCGACGCGGTCGCCCCGGAGCCTACGGCAACCGAACCGGTGGCCAGGGCATTCGTGCCGATGGCGATCGAATTCACGCCCGTAGCGCCGCTCTGCAGGCCGATGGCGATCGCACCGGTGTTGGACGCGGTCGAAACCGAACCGATCGCGATCGAGTCGTTGCCGCTGGCAAGCGCAACCGTGCCGCTGGCGATCGCGTTTGCGCCCGAGGCCAAGGCCGAGTTGCCCGTGGCTTGCGAGTTGACTCCGGAGGCGCGTGAGCTGTTGCCGATCGCAACGGCGCTGGCGCCGCTGGCGACGTTGAACGCACCAACCGCGGTGCCGAAACCTGCGCTGACCGTGTTGAAGTCGCCGATCGCGGTACCGCCGGTCGAACCTGCGGTGACCTGGCTGCCAGTGCCCACTGCTGTGCTGAAGCCGGCGGCGGCGATCACGTCGCGGCTGGCGACGCCGCCGCTGCCCACGGCAGTGGAGGAGCGGCCGGTGGCCTGGGCGTTGCTGCCGAGCGCCGTGGCATTCACATCGCCGGCAAGGGCATCATCACCCACGGCGGTGGCATCAGCGCCGGTTGCAGCGGAATCCGCGCCGCATTCCGTCGAGTCGACGCCTGCGCCCACGTTGCACGGGGCGGTCGGGTCGGCCGAGGCGGGACCGGCGAAGATGAAGGCCGTCGCCGCGGTTGCGGTGAGCAGGCCAATACGTGTTGCGAATTTCATGATGCATTCCTCCCGTTTTAATATCTGGGTCTCCGGCGCGCCTCGGCTGTTGTCCCCCTTGGCGCGCAGTCCAAACCCGGCAGCCGGATAAGCATCGGCTGTCGCCGAGTCGTGTCGGATATGCGGCGACAGGTTGCAAGAGCAAAAGAGGGGGGGAATTCACGCATTTCACTGAGGAAAGCGAGAGTGTTGCAGTGAAGCCGCGCTTCGCCTGCCCGCCGCAGTGCTGCGAGGCTCGAACTTGATCGAGGTTGCCCGCCGCGCTCACCCAACGCCCCGAGCCGCGCGCTAGGCGGCGACACCCTGGCCGATCCACTCCCGGGCGGCGCGCACGCGCTGCGCTTCGCGCGCGGCAAGTGCAGCCGCAAGTCCGGTCAGCCGTCTGGCAGCCTCGTCGTAAACGGCGATTCGCGCCTCCACGTCCGGCGCCGCCGCGGCCTTGGCGCGCCAGGCGGCGAAGCGGATCCGGTCGCTGGGGTGGCGTGCCGCGAAATCCTCGATCAGATCCCGCCCATTGCCGCCGCCGAAGGTCGCTGCCAGGCGCACCATTGTTTCCAAGGCCGATGGGTTGAGAATGCCCGCGATCCGTGCGTTTTCGACGTCGAAACTATATTGCTCCTGGAACTCGCTGGCCGGCGAAAGCGCAAGGATGTTAAGCGACACGGACAGGCTTTCGGGCGGAAGCTGGCTGTGGACGTCGAGGTGCTCGCGATACAGCATGACCTTTCCCTGAGACAGCCGGGCGCGCTCCACGAAGCGCAGGTCGACCGCCTCTCCGGGACAGCCGGTTACGCGATCATATTCATATTCGTAATAATCGCTCCAATAGCCCGGGCCGAGGTAACCGACGGTGAGGAAACTGAAATTGTGATCGTGCGGCGCCCCGTAGAAGAACGATTGCGGCCCGCTATTGGCGTACACGCTGTCGGTTTCCGACGGCCAGAAATTGGCGCGGACCAGGAACCGGCGCGATCCATGGAGGAGGATCACCTGGGCGCTATACTGGTTGCGCGCACTTTGCCCGGCGCAATGCTGCTTGAGCTCGTCGATGACGAGGTCGCCGAGAAAGCGGCGGTTGCCGGCGAGTCGGCGAAGCGCGGGCGCCCACGCCGCCAACCCTTCTGCGTCGCGCGGGTCGAAGCGCTCTTCCAAGGCCTGAACCAGTTCGGCGAGTTCGATTGGCGCCGCGTCGTCGCGGCAGTCGATGGTGAGGGGCATGTCAGTGCATCTCCAGGACAGAGGGTGCTGCCGCGTTGGTTGAAGGAGGCGGCGGAAAGCAGGCGGCCAGGGTCGCCTGCGCGGCGGCGCGAACCTCAGGGTGCGGATCGCCCTTCGCCATGGCGGAAAGGTGCGGCAAGGCTGCCTCGGCATCGAGCGCCAGCAGTTCCCGCATGGCGTGCCAGCGTGCGTAGAAATGCCCCTGGGCAAGCATGTCGATCATCAGCGGCACCGCGTCCTGCCGATCAAGCGTCCTCAGCAAGGCAAGCATCATCTGAGTTCGGCTGCTGACTTCATCGGTGCTGCTCGCACCGGAGAATTCCAGGCTGATATCGTCATATTCCACCGTCAGCGGCGCCCGGCCGGCGCTGGTTACCGCCTGGAAGTAGACGAGATCGGCCGAAGCGTGATCGATCACGAAGCTCTGCCGCCGACCGTCGATCTGCAAAACCTCGCCGTCTTCGATCCGCCGGCGTTCAACCAGCCGGCAGCGGCCGCTGGACGCGGCGGTGAATCCCGCTTCGATCTGCGGCGCCTCCCAAAAGGAGAAAGTGGCGCCTCCCGAGCGGATGAACTTGTAAAGGCTTTGCTCGCCCGGAAAGACGATGGAGCGCCGCCCGTCCCGTCCGAGACGCTTGGCGGCCAGCCCTTCCGGCGGCATCACCGACAGAAACAGCGTAAGGATCGGTGTGTCGAAGAGCAAAAGGCCCGAATGGATGTCGGTCGCCACGTTGCGCAAAGCCGGCCGGAAGAAGGGATCGGCAGCCGCGGCCTCGATCAGGCAAGCCATGATCTGTGCCATACCCGCTTCATCGGCCATCGCGCGGCGCGCGCAGGCGAGAACCGCCGCCGCATCGGGTTCGGCAAGCCCGCCGATTCCGTCGCGCAGCCGTTGGAGCAGCGGCAATGCCGTGATCCGGCCGGCGACAGCGCCGAAGCGGCCCGCGGTTGCGTCCTGCGCATCGGCGCTGGCAAGCCAGCGCTTCAATTCCTTGCGAGCTATCATGATCATTTCCCCTGCGGGTGCCGGAGGGAACGCGAGGCCCCCTCCGGACGCCGGCTCAGCCCGTCACGATCGCGAGGACGATGCCGCCGCAGCTGACGCCGCCGACTTCGCGCTGCTTGACGGAGCCGTGAATGCCGACCTTGGTGGCGAGTTCCGGCAGCTTGGTGATGTCGATCTTCTTCATAGTCATTCCTTCCTTGTGGTCGAATGAGCGAAGACGATCGGCCTGGCACACCGCCCGAACCGAGCATCGCCGCTCAACCCATACAGTCACAGCGGACCGGAAGTTCTGTCTCAAGGAAGACCACTAAGTTGTGGACTTTACAGGGTAAATGCACTGGAAAAGCGAGGTATGCTGATGGAAGTTCTTGTGGATTCCGTCCGGATCGGACCTTACTTTTCTTCTTCAGCTTCGATCTCGTAGCCGCGGCGTAGCCCTTCCAAGCGCCGCATCTCCCGCTTGATCCTGAAGCGCGAGCGGAGGCTGAACGCGACCATGATAAGCAGGACGAGCAAGGTGATCGGCGCGCGGATGGTGTGGGTCCAAAGCAGAAAGGCTTCCCAGACCTCCTGCGGGCCTCCGCCCGTACGTATGCTGACCTTGAAGGCAAGCGCGACCGGAACAACGAACGGAAGCAACGCCAGGCTGATAGTCACCCGGCGCAGGTTCGCACGCGCATTCGCCAAGCTGCTCGCAACGAACGCTTCGGGCGTGGAGGTGTTAAGGGTCCGGGCTATTTGGCGCATCTGCCGCCGCTTCCAGGTGAGCCAAATGCTCGCCAGCATCAATGGCAGGCCGATCGCGATGGTCAGCGGATTTGGTGAAACAAACACGCCTCCGACTAAAATAATGAACAGTAGAACGGCCCAGGCGGTGTCGAGATAGCCCAGCAGCTTGCCGCGCCGCCGCGCCGCGCGCGCATATTCCTGCATCTGCGCCTGCTCGAGCGGATCGGGCTCCGAGTGCCACAAAGCGGCGAATTCGTCTAAATCCGGCCGGTTCATGAGCGCTGCTCCATGATCGATTTCAGCGTAGTCTTGGCGCGCTGGCAGCGCAGCATCACCGCGTTGGGTGAGATGCCCAGGATTTCGGCCATCTCGCCATAGCTGAAGCCTTCAAGTGCAAGCACGATCGCTTCGCGCTGGGGGATCGGAAGCAACTGGATCGATGCCACGAGCCGCTTCTTCTGGTCGTTGTGCAGCGCGATTTCGTCCGGCGGCGGCGCAGCCGATATGAGGTCCACCGGCAGCTCCACCTGACGGGGTTCGCGGGCCCGCTTGGTGACGTGCGAGATGCACCTTTTCTGCGCGATCGATGCGGCGAACGTCTTCAGCGAAGCCTCGCCCCGGAAATTGGCGAGCGCTACCCAGATCGCCAGCAGGATATCCTGGATGAGCTCGCCGCGAAGCGACGGATCGGCTTCGTACGACAAGGCGATGCGGCTGAGCAGCCCCATGCACGTCGCGGTTACTTCGGCGAACAGTTGCTCTTTGCTGCCGTTAACGGCCATGAAGGCGCCGCTCCCCTGCAGCGGAGCGGAGGCGGGCAGCGAGTCCGTCGTGGGTCTTGGAAAGTTTCAACTCGAATTTCGCCGTGGGGTTATCAGCTAATGGAACGCAGCGTTCAGAATAGCGGTACAATCGACGTGCGCAATGCGCATCGCTTCGATGCGGCCCGGCTCGAACAGTGGATGCAAGACGAAGTGGAAGATTATGCCGGCCCTTTGGCGGTGGAGCAATTCCGCGGCGGTCAGTCCAATCCCACGTACAAACTCCTCACGCCCGGCCGCTCATATGTTCTTCGCCGCAAGCCTCCCGGACAGCTGCTCCCCGGCGCGCATGCCGTCGATCGCGAGTATCGCGTGATCAAGGCACTCGGCGCGCAGGGCTTTCCAGTCGCCAAGGCTTACGCGCTGTGCCTCGACGACGCGGTGATTGGAACGGCTTTCTACGTCATGGAAATGGTGGAAGGCCGCATCTTCTGGGAAGCCGAGCTCCCGCAGGTCTCGCATGCCGAGCGCCCGCTTTACTTCGATGCAATGAACGCGGCGATGGCGCAGCTCCACACAATCGACCCCGATGCGGCCGGGCTCAGCGACTATGGCAAGCCAGGCAATTATTTCGAGCGGCAGATCGGGCGCTGGTCGAAGCAATATCTCGGCGACGTCGACGCCGGCCGGGTTGCGGCGATGGACAGGCTGGTCGACTGGCTTCCCGCCAACATCCCGCCCGGCGAGGACGAGGCGCGGATCATCCACGGCGATTTTCGCTGCGACAACATGATCTTCCACCCCACCGAGCCAAAGGTGCTGGCGGTGCTCGACTGGGAGCTGTCGACGCTCGGCCACCCGCTTGCCGACTTCAGCTACCACCTGATGATGTACCGCATGCCGGCCGGGATCACCACCGGCCTCGCGGGCCTCGATCTCCAGGCGTACAACATCCCCTCCGAGGACGAATATGTCGCAGCCTATTGCCGCCGCACCGGCCGCGACGGCATTCCCCACCTCAATTTCTACATCGCCTTCAACCTGTTCCGGCTGTCGGCCATCGTTCACGGCATCAAGGGGCGGCTGGCCCGGGGCACCGCGGCGTCGGCGCACGCCGACAAGATGGCCGCGAGCCTGGATGGGCTGGCTGAGCTGGCGTGGAGCCAGGCGGTGAAAGCGGGCGCCCGCTAAGGCGCTCGCCCTCCTCGCTTTACTTCACCGGGAAGCCGCGCTTGCGCATCAGGGCTTTCACGTCCGGGTCGCGGCCGCGGAAGGCGCGATAGGCTTCGGCGCGGTCGGTTTCGTTGCCGGTCGACAGCAGGGTCTCGCGGAAGCGGTCCGCCGTCGCCTTGTCGAACGGGTTGCCCGCTTCGGTGAACGCCGCCCAGGTGTCGGCGTCCATCGTTTCCGACCACAGGTAGGAATAATAGCCGGCCGAGTAAGCGTCGGACGAGAACAGGTGGTTGAACTGCGGCAGGCGGTGCCGCATCACCATCTCCCTGGGCATGCCGATCTTGGCGAGCGCCTCGCGCTCGAAGCGGTCGGGATCGACCACGCCGGACGGGTCCATGTGCAGCATCATGTCGACGATTGCCGACGACAGATATTCCACCGTCGCGAAGCCCTGGTTGAAGGTCGACGCCTTCTCGATCTTGTCGATCAGCGCCGCCGGCATCGGCTGGCCCGTCTTGTAATGCTTAGCGAAGCGGCTGAGTACCGGTTGGGTGAGCAGCCAATTCTCGTTTACCTGGCTTGGATATTCCACGAAGTCGCGCGGTGTGCCGCCGAAGCTCGGATAATAGACGTCCGACAGGAAGTAATGGATGGCATGGCCGAATTCGTGGAACAGCGTCTCGGCATCGTCGAGGCTGATCAGCACCGGCTGGCCGGCGGCGGGCTTGACGAAATTGTTGTTATTGGAGCCCAAAACGATCTTGTCGCCGAGCAGACCGGCACGGCTTCGGTAGGTCGTCGCCCAGGCGCCGGAGCGCTTGCCGGTGTGGGCGAAATCGTCGCGATAGAAGACGCCGACCTGGTGGCCGTCCTTGCGATCGGTCACCGAGTAAGCTCGGATGTCCGGGCTCCACGTCGGAATGGTGCCGGTAATCTCCTTGAAGTCGAGCCCGTAAAGCTCGCCCGCCGACCACATCGAGGCCTGGATGATGTTGTTGAGTTCGAAGTACGGCTTCACCTCTTCCTGGGTGAGATTGTAGCGCTGCTTGCGCACCTTCTCCTGGTAATAGCGGTAATCCCACGGCTCGATGGTGAGCTTCGGATCGGTCTTGCGGGCAAGCTTCTGCATGTCCGCGACCTCCTCCTTCACCCGCGCAACCGCGGCCGGCCAGACGCCCATCATCAGCTCCTGGGCACGCGCCGGAGTCTTCGCCATCGTGTCCTGCATGCGGAATTCGGCATGGCTCGAGAAGCCGAGCAGCTTGGCGCGGTCGGCGCGCAGCTTGACGATCTCGGCGATGGTCCCGTTGGTGTCGTTGGCGCCGCCATTGTCGCCGCGGTTGACGAAGGCGGTCCACACCTTCTGGCGAAGCGCGCGGTTGTCGGCAAAGGTCAGGATCGGATCGACCGCCGAGCGGGTGTTGACGATCGCATAGCTCCCCGCGGGCAGTTTGCGCTCCTCGGCGGCGGAGGCTGCGGCCGCCTTCACGTCGGCGGGAACGCCCTTCAGCTCCGCATCAGTGGCGGTGATGTAGGTGCTTTCATCGGCAAGCACCTTCTCGCTGAAGGTCGCGAATTTCTCGGCAAGCTGCGAATTGTAGGCGGAAAGCTGCTGCTTCTGCGCGCCTTCCAGATTGGCACCGCGCCGGGCGAAGCTCTCGTACAGGCGGGTAACGAGACGCTGCTGCTTGGCATCCAGGTTCGAGCTCCCGCGCGCGTCGTAGACCGCCTTGATGCGCTGAAAAAGCTTCGGATTGAGCGTGATCTCATCGGACGCCGCCGACAGCTTCGGCGACCATTCCTTGTCCAGCGCCTGATAGGCGGGCGTCGCCATGTTGCTGGTCATCACGCCGAACATGGACAGCACCCGGTCAAGCCGTTCGCCGACCTTTTCAAGCGCTTCCACCGTGTTGGCGAAGGTAGGCGCTTCCGCGCTGTCGGCGATCGCCAGCACTTCGCGGCGCTGCTCGTCGATTCCGTACTGGATGGCTTCGGGGAACAGCTCGGGCGTCACCTTGTCCCAGGGCGGCACGCCGTCATAGGGGCCGGTCCAGTCGGCCAGGAGGATGTTGTCCGGCACCACCGGCGCGGCAGGCTCGGCGGCCGGGGCGGGATCGGCGGCGGCGGTTTCGGTCATGGCGGTTCCGGTGTCGGTGGTGGCGCAGCCGGCGAGCGCAAGCGCGGCGGCGGAAGCGAAGAGCAATGCCTTCAAGTGCGTAAACTCCTGATGGGGGCGCACGCGGCCGCGTCGCCTCGTTGATCGCGCCTCTATAGGAGCGCGCCTTAACTATCGGCAACAAGGCGATTCAGCTTTCGGGGCTCGCCGCCACTTGCCCACTTGCCAAGGCGGGGATGTTGGGGGAAGCTCCTCCTTCACAACCATCCTGGGGGCAGGATGAGCAGGGTAACAGACGATGGCCGGCTTCGGCGCGTCGTGTCGATCGTCGGCACGCGCCCCGAAGCGATCAAGATGGCGCCGCTTTCGCGGGTCCTCGCCGCGCGTCCGCACATCGAGCACAAGGTGGTGCTGACCGGACAGCACAAGGCGCTTGCGCCGCTGCTCGGCGACCTGCCCGAAGGCGTGGTGCGGGAGCTGGTGTTCGATCCCGTCAAGCGCAGTGCCGCCCGCCTGCGTGAGGCGTTGCACGGCCTTCTGTGCGGCACCTTCGCAGGGGCGCTCGCGGACCTGGTGCTGGTTCACGGCGACACATCGACGGCGCTCGCCGGCGCCTTTGCGGCGCGCGATTGCGGCATTCCGATCGGCCATGTCGAGGCGGGGCTGCGCTCGGGCGACCTCAAGCAGCCGTGGCCTGAGGAAGGTTATCGGGTGGTGATCGACGCCTTGTCCGAACTGCTTTTCGCGCCGACCGAGGCCGCCGCCGACAATCTTCGGCGCGAGAGCCGCGTGCAGGGTAAGATCCTGGTCACCGGCAATACCGGGATCGATGCGCTGTTCGCGGCGCGGGGCGAGGCGCGCGCCGCGGGCAAATCGGTGCACGAAACAGGCGGGCTCAAGACGATCGTCGTCACCTGCCACCGAAAGGAGAACCAGGGCGCGCCGCTGCAGGCGATCTGCGCGGCGCTGAAGCGGCTGGCGCTGACGGAACCGGTGGAGATCGTGCTTCCGCTCCCCGTCAACCGCCACGCCCGCCGCCCGCTGGAGGAAGCGCTTGCCGGGCAGCCGCGCATCCGCCTGATCGAGCCGCTGGATTACCGCGACATGGTTCGGCTGATGGACCGGAGCTGGCTGATCCTCACCGACAGCGGCGGTCTTCAGGAGGAAGGGGCAGCGCTCGGCAAGCCGGTCTTCGTCCTGCGCTCGGTCACCGAGCGGCCCGAAGCGGTGGCGACAAATAACCTGCTGCTGGTCGGCACGGAGGAGGAAGGCATCGTCCGCGCCGTCTCCCGCCTGCTGCGCGAGCCGGCGCATTACGAGCTGATGTCGCGGTCCTCCCTCGCCTTCGGGGACGGCAAGGCGGCGCCGCGCATCGCCGATGCGATCGAGCGCTGGCTGGAGCCTAAGCGGCGGCGCGCCTGAGCCGGTCGAGCAGGCGCCCCCGAGCGTCGAGCACATCCGCCTGCCGCTCGATCAATAGGTCGCGGGCGAGGAAGTGGCCGGTGATGCGGAAGCCGTCGTTTATGTCGTCCCAGTGCGCCGCTCCGCCTTCCGCGAGGAACGGCGGCAGCGCAAAGAGCTGCGCCCGGTACGGCTCCCCGGCCCCGGCACTGACGGCGCGGCCGCTCTTCGGGCTGACGAACGCCAGGTCGTTGCTCGTCCCGGTGGACGCGCATTCGCTGAGGTCGAGGCCGAAGCCGAGTTCGGCCAGCACCAGCAGTTCGTAGCGGACCAGCGCGGTCGCCCAGATGCGGGCGGCGGGTGCGGATTCGATGGCCGCGAGAAGCCCGTCGAGCGCTTCGAAGACGCGCGGATAAGCCTGCGCTTCGGGCAGCACGGAGGTGGTGAGGGCCGCGACCCATTCGATCGCTGCGCTGGCGAGCGGTTCGGAGAGAAGGGCGCCACGGCTTTCGGTGAGTTCCACCGTCAGATGGGGAAGCTGCTCGTCGGTTCGGGCGCGATATTCGGCGTGGACCTTGTTGCCAGGCAGCAGAACCGGGCGGAGCCTGCGCGAGCGGCCGCCGCGCACATAGCCTGGCTGGATACCGTCGGCGGGGGTCAGCGCCCGGACGATTGCGCCATGCTCGCCATGCGGCCGAACCGCGCAGATGATCGCCTGGGTCTCGAGCCGCATGAGGGGCCGACCCTATCAGCGGCGGAAGCGGCGGGCGAGGCCTAGCGTAGACCGGAGTCCGACCTGGCTCCCTCTCCCCTCCGGGGAGAGGGTTGGGGAGAGGGGGAGTTGGGCGACAAATACTGGCGACTCCCCCTCTCCCTGGCCCTCTCCCCAGAGGGGAGAGGGAAAAGGGATTCACCCGCTTGGGTGGAAGAAGTCGTAGATCGAGTGGGCCATTGCCTTGGAGATGCCGGGCGCCTTTTCGAGGTCCTGAAGTGCCGCCGCTTTCACTGCCTTGGCGGTGCCGAAGTGCATCAGCAGCGCGCGCTTGCGGCCGGGGCCGATGCCGGGGACTTCGTCGAGCGGGCTCGCCGCCATGCTCTTGGAGCGCTTCTGCCGATGGGCGCCGATCGCGAAGCGGTGGGCTTCGTCGCGGAGGCGCTGGAGGTAGAACAAAACCGGCGAGTTGGGCGGGAGCTGGAAGTCGCGGCCGCCGGGCATGTGCATGGTCTCGCGCCCGGCATTGCGGTCCGGGCCCTTGGAGATGCCGACCACCGGCACGTCGTGGATGCCGGCGCATTCCAGCGTCTCCAGCACCGCGCCCAACTGCCCCTTGCCGCCGTCGATCAGCAGCAGGTCCGGCCAGTCGCCGTTGCTTCGGTCGGGATCCTCCGTCTCCAGCCGGGCGAAGCGGCGGCCGAGCACTTCACGCATCATCGCGAAATCGTCGCCCGGCGCCGTCTCCGGCCGCTTGATGTTGAACTTGCGATACTGGTTCTTGAGGAAACCCTCCGGCCCGGCGACGATCATCGCGCCGACCGCGTTGGTGCCCATGACGTGGCTGTTGTCGTACACCTCGATGCGCTGCGGCGGCTCGGCAAGCTCGAACATCTCGGCCAGCGCGCGCAGGTTCTTGGCCTGAGTGCTGGTCTCGGCAAGGTGGCGGTCCAGCTCCTCCTGGGCGTTGCGCGACGCCTGCGCCATCATCCGCACCTGATCGCCGCGCTTGGGAACCTTGAGCGTCACCTTGCGCTCCGCCCGTTCGCTCAGCGCCTCCGCAACCAGCTCCGCTTCCGGAACCTCGCGGTCGAGCAGCACCAGCTTGGGCGGCGGCACTTCCTCGTAAAATTGCATCAGGAAAGCTGCGAGCACCTCTTCCTCCGCGAGGTCGGCGGTGTGGGCGGGGAAGAAGCTGCGGTGCCCCCAATTATTGCCGCCGCGGATGAAAAAGGCCTGGATGCAAACGGTGCCGCCCTTGCAGGCCAGCGCGAAGATGTCCGCGTCGCCAAGCCCTTCCGCGGCGATCGTCTGGGTGCCCTGAATGAAGGTCAGCGAGCGCAGCCGGTCGCGCAGCATCGCGGCAAGCTCGAAATCCATATTCTCCGCCGCTTCCTGCATGGAGGCGGCGAGCTTCTGCTGCACCTTGGTGGATTTGCCGGCGAGATAATCCTTCGCATCCGCCACCAGCTCGGCATAGCCCGCCGCGTCGATCCGGCCGGTGCAGGGCGCCGAACACCGCTTGATCTGGTGAAGCAGGCACGGCCGCTTGCGGGTGGCGAGGAATGTGTCGGAGCAGCTTCGAAGCAGGAACAGCTTCTGCAGCGCATTAAGCGTGCGGGTGACGGAGCCGGCGCTTGCGAATGGCCCGTAATAGGCCCCCTTGAAGCGGCGCGCGCCGCGATGTTTCCGGATCTGGGCGAAGGGATGGTCCTCGCGCAGCAGGATGAAGGGGAAGCTTTTGTCGTCGCGCAGCAGCACGTTGTAGGGCGGCCGGTAGCGCTTGATGAGCTGCGCCTCGAGCAGCAGCGCTTCCGCCTCCGTGTTGGTGGTGACGATCTGCATCGACCGCGTCTGCGAGATCATCCGCTGCAGCCGCTTGGTTAGCCGCGCAACCTGGGTGTAATTGGTCACCCGGTTCCGCAGCGCCCGCGCCTTGCCGACGTAGAGCACGTCGCCCTTGGCATCCAACATCCGGTACACACCGGGCCGCACCGGCAGCGTCTTCACCACGCTGCGGATTGCAAGCACCCCCGCCTCCAGGTCCGGCAGGTCGCTGCCGCGGACGGTGTAGGCGGATTTCTCCTCGTTGAATCGGTCGGTGGGCGGCGTTTCGGTCACGACTGGTCATCTAGGGACGCGGCGGGCGGGAGGCCAGAGGCGGGTGATTCGCGGCCGCGTTGCGGCGTCAGAAACGAGGATTTGCCGCGAATGGTCCCTAAGGTCACACTGGCCATGGGGTTTGGGTTGTTTTCGCCTGTTGCGGCGCGCCGGCGGCTGGTTCGAAAGCGAAAGAGAGGCGAGCACGCGGTCCATTCCACCACTGGATCAGACGAAATCCTATTTTGAAAGGGCTGTTTGCACGCCCGGCGATGTGCGACTTTGGACCATGGTCACAGCCGATCGGTTCCGCCGCCTTGCCTTGTCCTTCGCCGGGGCGGCCGAGGGGTCGCACATGGGCCACGCCGATTTCCGCGCCGGCGGCCGGATCTTCGCGACTCTGGGCAGTCCCGACCCGGCTTGGGGCATGGTGTCGCTGATGCCCGAGCAGCAGGGGGATTTCATGGCGCTGGCACCGGAGGCCTTCAGGCCGGCGGCGGGAGCCTGGGGCCGGCAGGGCAGTACGCTGGTGCGCCTCGACGCAGTACCGGACGAGGTGCTGGAGGCGGCGCTTGCGGCGGCTTGGGCGCGGCGGGCCGGCAAGAAGAAGGCGAGCCCCTCTGCTTGAACAATTCCCCTCCCTGCAAGGGAGGGGCCGGGGTGGGTAGCGGCCGAGGGGGCTCGGCGCCCCCGAAGACGCCTGTGCTTCAGGTGAAAGGTAAGGGCTCGCTGCGCTCGCACCCACCCCTGCCCCTCCCTGCAAGGGAGGGGTAAGCCGAGGCCTGCCCCTCCTTTTAGTGCGTCAGCCCGGCGATGGTCTTGTCGACCAGCGCGCGGTCGCTTGCGGCGTCCATTTCGCTGCGGATGAGCGTTTCGGCGGCGGTGGCGGCGGCGCGGGCGGCGCGGGCGCGGACGTCGTCCAGGGCCTGGCGTTCGGCGGCGGCGATCTTGTCTTCGGCCATGCGGGTGCGGCGCTCGATCAGTGCGGCGGAGCTGGCCTGGGCGTCGGCGACGATCACCTCCGCTTCGTGACGGGCCCGCTCGACGATGGCGGCGGCTTCCGCCTCGGCGCCGGCCGACTTGGCCTGCTGCTCGGCGCGCAACGCCTCGGCTTCGGCGCGCAGCTTGGCGGCCTCGTCGAGCTGCTGGCGGATGCCTTCGATCTTGCGGTCGAGACCCCGGGCGATCGCCGCCGGCACCTTTTTCCAAAGCAGAAGCGCGATGACGACGATCATCGCCAGCGCGACCCAGGCGGTTGCGTCGAGGCCGAGGCCGGTAGGCTCGGCATGCGGCGCGCCATGGCCTTCAGCAGCGGTGCTCGCAACCGCATCGGCGCCGGTGTGCGGCATCGCGCCGCCTTCGCCTTCGGTGCCCTTGACGACGGTGTCGAGCTCGGCGCCGACGTCCGAGTGCGTCGCGGTGGTGGTGTTATCAGCCATTGGCGAGTGCCGCCCTTACTGCATCGGCCGCGGCGTCGCGCGACACATTCTTGCCGGTGAGGCGGGACACGATGTCCTGCGCGGCCTCGGCGGCGACATTGGCGATCTCGCCCTGCGCCGCGTCGCTTGCCGCGCGGATGCGAGCTTCGGCCGCTTCGACCCGCACCGAAGCCTCGGCGTCGGTGGCCTTCAACCTGGCCTCGCCCTCACGGGCGGCGGCCTCCTTGGCGGCCTGGGTAACCTTGAGCGCTTCGGCGCGGTTGGCGAGCGCACGTTCGTGGTTTGCCGCCTCGAGCGCTTCCGCCGAAGCCCGGGCAGATTCCGCCTCGGCGAGATCGCCGGCGATCTGCTTGTCGCGCAGGTCGACGGTGGCTTCGATCTTCGGGAGCATGCCCCGGCCGACTACGAAGTAGAGCAGGCCGAAGGTCACGACGAGCCAGAACAGCTGCGACGCGAAGATCTCGGAGATTTGGTCGATCTGAGGCATGGCAATCCCGCGTCCGCCCGCCGCGCCCCCGGGTGGAGGCGCGGCGCGGCGGAGATTGGTTTAGGCGACGAAAAGCAGGATCATCGCAACAACGAACGCCAGCAGGCCGAGAAGCTCGGCGGCGGCGAAGCCGATGAACAGACGGCCCTGCTGGCTGTCGGCAGCGGCCGGATTGCGCAGCGCGCTGGACAGGAACGAGCCGAAGACGTTGCCAACGCCAAGGGCGGCCATGCCAACGCCGATCGCGGCGAAACCGGCACCGAGCAGCTTTGCGGCTTCTGCGTCCATTTTGAAAAACTCCTTATCTAGTCTGTTGGAAAGGTTGAGCGAAACTTAGTGAAGGTTGATCGCGTCGTTGAGGTACAAGGACGTCAGCAGCGCGAACACATAGGCCTGGATGGCGGCGACCAGCAGCTCGAGCAGCGTGATCCCGATCATCAGGATGAAGCTGGGCAGGCTGACCACCGGGGCGACCCACAAGGCCTCGGCGTTGAGGCCGTTGATCACGAAGCCGGCGAGCACCTTCATCAGGATGTGGCCCGCGGTCATCGCGACGAAAAGCCGGAGGCCGAGGCTGAACGGGCGGACCATGAACGAGACGAACTCGACCGGAACGAGGATGGGCAGCATCCACCAGGGCGCGCCGTGCGGCACGAACAGGGAGAAGAAGTGGAAGCCGTGCCGCGCGAAGCCGACCACCAGCACGATCCCGAACGACACAATGGCGAGAACGCCGGTGACGGTGAGGTGGCTGGTGACGGTGAAGGGGTGAACGCCGACGATTCCGGTCGGCAGCATGCCGATCAAATTGGCGACCAAAATGAACATGAAAAGGGTGAACACGTAGGGCGTGAACTTGCGCCCTTCCGGCCCGATATTGGCGTTCATCATCGAGGATACGAAGCCGGTGACGCCTTCGACCGCGGCCTGCCAGCGGGTGGGGACGAGCTGGCGCTTCATTCCGCCGAGCATGAACAGCCACACCGCGCCGATCGCCAGCAGCATCCACAAGGCGCTGTTGGTGAAGGCGATCTGATGTCCGCCCAGGTTGAACCCGTCGAAGATGGACTGCACCTCGAACTGGTGCATCGGATCGATCTTGCCTGATTCGGCGGCCACGTCTCGGTTCCCGTTCATGCCCCGGGCGCCGGAGGATCCGGCTGCCTGGAGGAAAGCTTGATGATGTTCCTGAAGCCGGCCGCCGTTCCAAGGAACATCAGCAGCAACAGAAAGAGCGGCAATGTGCCGAACCAGCGGTCAAGGACCCAGCCGATCAGCGCACCGCCGCCAAGCCCCGCGATCAGATAAGACAGAGCGCGGCTGCCGAGCTGTTCATTACGATCAGCCGGCGTCCGTGCGCTGCCCGTTCTGGCCGCCTCCGCCTCCTGGGCTCGCCGCAACCGCTCGTCGAACGACGAGGCGGGCTGCGCATCCGCAAGGGGCTTCGGGTCCGGTTCGTTCTCCGTCATGCCGTTTCTTCCATGTGCGTCCGCGTCTTCTTTCGAAAAAGCCGCGGGTCGCAAAAAGGCGTGGGACATGCCGGCGAACGATCCCGCCAAGGCGCCGCCCCTTTAGGAAGGGGTGGGTGCCAAGTCAACACGCAGCGGCGCGAGACGGGCGGCTTGAGTTGACGCGGGCGGCGGCTGGCCTAAGCTCCGGCAATGACGAACGCTGTGACTTCGGGGACGATCCTCTTCCTGGGACTGCTGGTGCTCGGCTGTGGGAACGCGTCGAAAGCAGGGCACGGGCAGCCCGCCGGCGCCGACCCCTGCGGGGAACGCGAGAAAGATCGCGTTGCCGGTCCGGCAACCTGCAGTGTGCAGGCGGGCGCCAACTGGCATTTTCGCTTCAGCTATCCGGCGGCGGCTGGGCGCATACCGAGGCTCAAGGCGCATTTCGATCTTGAGCGGCGCAAAAAGGAGGAGGCATTTCAGCCCCTCATCGCTTACGCAGCCGAGCATCCGGAAACGGCCGATTTCTTCGAAGAGGCCGATTACCTCCTTGATGCCAACCGGCCGGAGCTGATCGCCCTGTCCTTTCGAGTGTCCGAATATTCGGGCGGGGCGCATGGCTTGTCGGGCGGCGGGACATTGCTGTGGGACAAGGCGGCGGATCGGGAGATCGAAAACTCTAATTTGTTTACCGACAGCAGCGCTGCAATGCGGGAGCTTGCGCGAGTCCACTGCCCAATGCTGGCGCGTGCCCGGGCAGCGGAGGCCGAAGCGTCGGGCGGGTTCAATCGCAGCCCCTGCCCGAAGCCGCCGTATGAAGCCGCGTTGTTGGCTACCCCGGATGGCCGGATCAACACGCTCAAGATCACATACCACGAACTCGATGGCTATGCCGGCGGCGAATACGCGGCATTCATTCCGGTGAGCCCCCAGCTGCTTGGCATGATCCAGCAACGCTACAAGGGCGCCTTCGCCCTCTCCAGTGAACCTTCACGGGTGTGCAACGCGAATCTGCCACAACAATGCGTGACTGCCGCGAACGCTGGCCAGGCGGTAGTGAGGAAGCCTCAGCCGCAGTAAGCGGGGAGCGGCACTGGGCTGCCGTCGCGTTTTTGCCAGGTGCCGTCGGTGCCGCGGTAGAACTGGCCCGGGGCGACCTTGGTGCGGAGCAGCTCGCACGCCGTGGTGGCGGCGACTTCCTCGATCTTGGCGCCGCGCTTGGCGGCAAGGTCGGTGTAATACGCGCGGCGCTTGATGTTCACCGAATCGACCTGGGCGCGGACGCCGGCCGGCGCGGAGCCGACCACGCCGAGATAGCCGTCGGCCTGCTCCCCGACCTGCCCCGAAGCGCGCAACGACGCAGCGGCATCGGCCTGAAAGGCGAAAGCGGCGCCGGCGGTGCCGACGAGGAGCACGCCCGCAAGGGCGGCGGCGAGGACGGTCTTGGTACGGCGGTTCATCAGAACACTCCCGGGTTTTTCTCAATGAGGTCGCGTACATCCTCCTGCAGGCGGACGACGACCTCTTGCCTGATATTGATGTTGAGGTTGATCTCGATCGGCTTGTCGGGCGCGCTCACCTGAACGCATCCAGCCGTCGATACCAAGGCCGGTGCAAGGAGAAGGAGTTTGGCCCGCCTCATCGCACCCTGCGTCGCACTGGGGCGCAGTCTCGTCAATATCGGGGACGTCATCGCACGATCTCGCTTTCCTGGGGCTGAACGGTTTTGTTTGGGGGTTGAGGCGTTTCGGCGGGCGCGAGCGGATCGCGCGGGCGCAGTTTCTCGGGGAGGATCGATTGAATGAGGTTGGTCGGGTCCTCAAGGCTGCGCATCGTCGCAAGCAACGAGCGGAAGGGGCCGCGGACGTTGATGTTGAACTCGAACGGGATCTTGGCGAGCTGGGTCAACGCCCGGTTGGCGACCAGGCCGCTGATCCCGCCCGACGGCGCGGTGGTCAGCGCGGTGTTGCGAGCGATGCCGTCGAGCTCGATCGCCGCCACGAACTCGCCCTCCAGCGCGCCATCGAGGCCGATGGTGAGCTTGGAATAGCGCATCGATTTCAGCGCATCGAAGGCGAGCTTGCCGTAGACGCCGAGCTGCTTGTCGGTGAGCTCGCCGATATAGGACAACGTGCCGCCCGGCGCGCGCGCCACCAGGCTGCCGCCGACGATCCGCCCGCCGCGCTCGTCGAACACCATCGGGATGACGCCGTCGAAGGTGCCGGTGGCCGAGATGTTGGAAAACTCCATCTGCTGGATGAAGAGCGCGGCATCGAGGCCGACGACGCGGAAGGTGAGCTGCTTGGCGGTCGGCTTTGAGAAATCGAGCACGGTCTCCTCGAGCTGGAGCTCGCCGCCGGCGAACGGCCAGGCGCCGGCCTCCACCTTCACGCGCAGCCCGGGGAGGAGCTGGTAGCGGATCTTGCCGTCGAACACGTCGATTCCGGTGCGGATAAGGTCGGTCTCGGCGACCTGATTGGGGGCGGAGGTGAGGCCGAGCAGATCGGTGAAGTGCACCTGGGTGCGGAAGCCCTCCACCGGTCCGAAGGTGGCGGCGAAATCCATGTCGTCGGTGCCGAAGGTGCCGGAGCTGGTGGTGGCCTTGCCGTCCCAGGCGATCTCGCCGCGGCCCTTGAGAACGCCGTTTACGAGCGCAACGACGCCGGTGGTCAGGCGGGTAAGCTGTTCGGGCTGATAGTCCTTGTCGAAGGTGATGCCCGGCACATCGAGCTCGGCGCGGCCCCGGCCGGTGGCAAGCGAATGGCTGATGTCTGCCTGGAGGATTCGCGTGCCGGTCTCCGGATCGTAGAGCCAGCTGTTGGCGCGGATCAGGTTGTCGCGCAGGGTGAGGCGCACATCGCGCGCCTCCAACGGGTAGAAGCGCGCCGGATCGACGGCGTCGGCGACATTGTACCCGCCCGTCATCTCCAGAGCACCGCCGCGCAGCGACCAACTGCCGGCGCCTTTGCTGAGCAGCAGCGGCACGGCGGCGAGCTTGGCGTCGAGGCCGGCATAGGCGCCGGCCAGGCCGCTCTTGCCGAAGCGGCCGGAGAAGGTGGCGGCATCGAAGCGGTTGACCGCCTCGCCGCTGCCAAGGCGCACGGCGAGGTTGGAGGCGGTGAAGTTCGGGCCGTCCAAGCCGAACAGCAAGCGCGCGGCGGCGAGATTGATCGGGGTGGTGCCGAGCCTCCCGGCCAAGCGCACGGGGCGGACAGTGGCGCCGCCTTGCACACCGCCGCGAGGAGTCTTCCACAACAAGGCGCGGCCCGTCGGGCAGAGCGGAAGCGACGCTGCGCCGAGGCGGAGGGTGGAGACGCGCAAGGTGTCGAAGCGTGCGGAAACGCAGCCCTCGCCAAAGGCGAAGCCGCCGCGCCCGTCGAGGCGGCCGCTGACCGGCAGGGTGAGGCCGGTAACGGCGCCGTTGTCGAACGGCCCGTCCAGCGTCGCGACGGTGTCGATGCGGGTGGCGCCCCCCTCCCCCGCCGTGAAGCGCAGCGTACCGAGCGCCAGGCGTGAGGCGCCGACGCGGAGCGGTGCGATCTGGCCGCTGCCGCTGATCGGGCCGCCGAGCCGCGGCTGGTTCAAGGCGAAACGCGCCTGCGGGAAACCGCCGCCGGACAGCGCAAGGTTGCCGTCGATCCGCGACAATCCCGCGGGCCAGTTATACGAGAACCCCTCCCCGCCATCGAGCGTCAGCCGCGCGCCGCTGCGGCTGATGGCGATGAGCCGGCTGAAGCGCAGCCCACCGCCGCCCTTGGCGTTCACCAGCCGAAGCTCGCCGGCAAGGTCGAACGCGCCCGCCGCGCGGCGGATGGAGCCGGCAAGCGATTCGCCCACCGCCTCGATCGGGGTTCCGCCGGTCGCCGCGAGCGCGCCCGCAATGCCCGCGACCGAAGATGAAGCAGACACGCCTCGCGCGCCCACATCGGCGACCAAAGTCGCATCGCCGCTTTTCGAGGAGAAAGAGTAGCGTCCGTCCACGCGGGTGCGCCCGGCGCTGAACCTGGCGACCCGCAGGGAGGCTGCGGCGAGGTCCACCGCGCCACGCGTCGTCTGCGCATTGCCGTCGAAATCGAAAGTGCCCTTCAGCGCCCCCAAGGCATTGCCGCCGATGCGCGCGCCGCCCGCTTCGATGCCCGCCTTGCCGCGCCACGAGTCGAGCGTCTCGGACAGGCCGCCGTTCACCGCCAGCTTCGGCGCCTCCAGCGCAAAGCTGTCGCCGCATGCAATCCGCGCCGCGCTCACCGGCCCGGCAAGACGCGGCTTGGCGGCGTCGATCGCCACCTTCCAGCGCGCCCGCGGACTGGTTAGCGCGCAGGTGCCAACCGCAAGCCGGTGCGAGAAGGCCGCCACCTCGCCCTGGAACCCGTCCGAAAGTTTACCCCGCCCCTGCACCGCAAGGCCGACCCGCCCGGCGGGCAAGTCGAGCGTCACCGCCGTATCCGCAACATCCACCGCCAGATCGGGAAAGCGGAACGGCGCCCCGCTCGGCGGCGGAAGCAGCTTGTCGACCTCCCCAAAGCGCAGCTTGCCGCCGACTACCCGCCCCTTCAGCCGCACGCCCCGCGCCGTCACCAAAGTCACCTTCGGCCGCCGAAAGCCCAGGCTCACGTCCAGCTCCACCCAGCGCGCGGTAAGGTCCGGGTTCTTCGGATCGCCGATGACGAGGTTCTCGACGCGCTGCTTGCCGAAGCCGATCTTGGTGATCTGGTACGTCGCCTGCACATCGCGGCGCTCGAATTCGCGCCGCAGGAAATCCGACGCGATCGGCAGCCGGAACAGCCAAAGCGCAAGCACCAGCACGACCAGGAGCACCAGCAAAACCGCCGCGATCCGCCGCTTCCGGCGTCTCGGCCGCGCAATCTCCTGGGGCTCTTCCTCCACCCGTGCGGCCTTAGCCCAGACCCGCGGAAAAGGCTCGGCTCGAAACGCCCAACACCATCGCCTCCAAACCCTGCCGCTTCCGTTCCGGTGCCGTCACTTAAACCCCTCTCGCACAAACCCGCGAATTGCCTCAAGCCACGGCTGAGCTTAATCTCACCTGATGGGCGATCTTCCCCTCGACGGCAGCGGCCACCGCGCCCGCCTGCGCCAGCGCCTGTTCGAAGGCGGCCCGGACGCGCTTCTCGACCACGAACTGGTCGAATATCTCCTCGCCCTCGCTATCCCGCGCCGCGACACCAAGCCGCTCGCCAAGAAGCTGCTCCACGATTTCGGCGGCCTCGGCGGGCTGCTCTCCGCCGACGCCGAAGCGATCGTCCGCATCGGCGGAGTCAGCGAAGGGGCCGCCGCCGCCCTCAAGATCGCCCAGGCCTCGGCGCTTCGCCTGCTCGAAAGCCGGATCGACGACCGCCCGGTGCTCGGCAGCTGGCAGGCGCTGCTCGATTATCTCCACGCCGACATGGCCCACAATCCCGTGGAGCGCGTCCGCGTCCTCTACCTAAACGCCAAGAACATGCTGATCCGCAACGAGCCGGTCTCGGAAGGCTCGGTGGACGAGGCCGCCGTCTACGTCCGCGAAGTGATCCGCCGCGCCCTCGACTACCACGCCACCGCGATCATCCTGGTCCACAACCACCCGAGCGGCGACCCGCAGCCGAGCAGCCAGGACATCCGCCTCACCCGCGAAATCGTGGAAGCCGGCCGCCCGTTACGCATCTCGGTCCACGACCACGTCATCATCGGCGCCCGGGGCCATTCCAGCATGCGCTCGATGGGCCTGCTCTAGGCGAGACCAATTGGACTCTTCATCGATCCAGGCTTTCTGAATCGAACAGGTCGACCCTCAGATCGGAGAACCTGAAAGTGATCGAGCCGTTTGATCGGAACGGAAAGTGGACTTCATATTCGTCGAGCGGCTCGCGTTCCTCCAGGCTGTACGATGGAGGAGCGCCTCTACCCACCAACCGCAAGTCGAGCTCCCTGATATCGAAATCGGCGAACGAGATAGCCGAGAGCTCCCCATCTTCGAGGTACGGGGGGCCAAGCTCTCCTTTGTGAATGCTCAAGATGAGGGAATTTATGTGACGAAAGTCGAAGCAAAGATCGCAATTGGTGGAGAAACCGAAACGTTCTAAAGGAGACTCTATACAGGTTATTAGAAGTCTCACTTTGAATATATCGATAGCGAAGCCGAATAGATTGCTATCCTCGAAATTGATCGATTTAAGAATCTCGATATTTTCAGCGGTGCTCCGAGCCATAGCTGTTTCCAGTTTTCCAGTAGGTGACCGACTCGCCGCTGCACGATCGTTGTCCGTTCGCTCAAGGTTGCACACCTCGTGCCCGCATCCCACCCATTGCCAGCACCGGCCGATCCCCGCTACCCTGAAGGGGACGCGACGCCGTGTTCTGCCCCGCCACGAGGGAGCTCCCACATGATCCCCACCATCACCGCCTTCCGAAACTCGCCGGACCGCGGCCAGGGGCTTGCCCGCGACATGCCGGTGCGCTGGGCGTTGGAGGAAGTGGGGCAGGCCTACGACGTCCGCCTGATTGGCTTCGAGGAGATGAAGCAGCCCGCGCACCTCTCCCTCCACCCCTTCGGCCAGATTCCGACCTTTGAGGAAGGCGACCTTGCCCTGTTCGAAAGCGGCGCAATCGTATTCCACATTGCCGAGCGCGGCCCGGGCCTGCTGCCGGACGAACCGAACGCACGCGCCCGCGCGATCACCTGGATGTTCTCGGCGCTGAGCACCGTCGAACCGCCGATCGTGGAGCGCTCCACGGCCATGTTCGTGGAAGGCGACAAACCATGGCGCGAGGAACGGATGCCGATCCTGGAGGCCCGGATCCGCACCCGCCTCGCCCAGCTTGCCGAGCGGCTCGGGCAAGGCGAATGGCTCGACGGAGCGTTCAGCGCCGGCGATCTGCTGATGATTTCGGTGCTTCGCCGCCTGGCAAGTTCCGGCTTCCTGCCCGATTACCCGAACCTCGCCGGCTACATCGCCCGCGGCGAGTCCCGTCCTGCTTTCGGCCGCGCCTTTGCCGCGCAGCTTGCGGTGTTCAAGGCGGCCGAGGCCTCGGGCGGCGCATAAGCGCGGAAGTTTCCCCGCCCCACCTGTCCACGCGCGGCACACCCGATTCAGGCCGGTTGCCTTTCCGCCGTTTCGCGCATTGAGCAGGGACACGGGAGACGAACACGATGACGACCCTGCGATCGAGGCCTTTGCTACTATTGCTGCTGGCTCTCCTCGCCCTTGCCGCGGTAGCCGTGCTTCTACTCCGGGGTGAACACACAAGCGGCCGGTCGCCCGCCTTCATACCGCCGGCCCATGCCGAGGAGCTGATCCCGGCGCCGCCGCCCACCGTCGCCACCGCCGCACCTGCACAGGCCGCCGGCCCCGTCGCCTTTCTGCCGATCGACCGCTGGCTCGCGTCGGGCGAATATGCCTGGCGCTCGGAAGAGACCGCGCCGGGTCCGATCTCGATCGTCGTCGATCTGCGCGCCCGCACCCTGTCCGTCTACCAGGCGGGCGTCGAGATCGGCCGAAGCTCGGTCGTCTACGGCGTCGACGACAAGCCGACTCCCCTCGGAACCTTCCCGATCCTCGAAAAAGACGCCGACCACGTCTCCAACCTTTACGATGCGCCGATGCCGTGGATGCTTCGCCTGACCTGGGATGGCGTTGCCCTGCACAGCGCGCAAATGGCGGACGACAAGGGCACGCACGGCTGCATCGGCCTGCCCGACGAGTTCGCGGAGCGGCTGTTCGGCATCGCCCGCAAGGGCGGCCGCGTCATCGTCAACAACGGCCCGCCGGGCCGCGCCGACTACCGCGCCTTTGCCGCTCTGCCCTACGGCGCCGCGCTTTAAACGTAGAAGTCGTTCTTCTCCGGCAGGAACCCGGCCGGGGCGACGAAGTAGATGGTGAGATCGGCGATCGAATCGCCGTCCACGTCCGCTTCGACGACCCAGGTCGTGGCATATTGCGGGTGATGGCTGACCCGTAGCTGCCCCGCCTGGCCGGTGAACGCACCCTCGCCCAGCCAGGTGAACTTGGTGTCGCCGTTGGCGGCATTGCCGTCCGCGTCGATGCCGGAAAGGTTGATCTTGTCGCCGCGCGCGAAGTCCAGGATCACGTCGGCGCTCGATGCCGTGGATTCCGATGTGCTGAGATATTCGAACACGTCGTTGCCCGCGCCGCCCTTCAGCGTATCCGCGCCGAGCGCGCCCCAGATCACGTCGCCCTTCGCGCCGCCGGTGATGGTGTCCGCCCCTCGGCCCCCACGGACGTTGAAGCTGCCGTTGGTCTCGGCCGCGCCGTTGAAGGTGAAGGCCTCCGTGGCGAGCAGGGACTGGCCGACGATCATCATCTGCTGCCCCGCCGCGACGTTGCCGTCGTTCATGGTGAAGCTGTAGCTGTTCGGCGCCGCGGCATTGCCCGAGCTGTAGAAGGCCAGTTTCTCGACCGAAACCAGATCGTCCGCATCGAAAGTGAAGCTGTAGCTGCCGATCAAGCCCACGGTGTCGAAGCCTGCACCGCCATCCGCTCTGTCGGCGTTGTTGAAGGCGCTGCCCCAATACAGGAAATCGTCCCCGCCGCCGCCCGACACGATGTCATTGCCGCCCGAATCGAGCGCGACAAGATCGCCGCCCACGCCCATGTTCACGACATTGTTGAGCGCGTTGCCGAACACGCCCTGGCCGGTGGCCGAAGTCCCGGTCAAATTCTCGACGTTGGCTGCAAGCGTGTACATCTGGCTGAAATCGGTGCGGCTGCCCAGGGCAGTGCGGATCTCGTCCACACCCTCGCCGGCATTCTCCGTCACCACGTCGCCGAAGCTGTCGATCACGTAGGCGTCATTGCCGAGCCCGCCCTGCAGCACGTCGTTGCCCGCGCCGCCGTCCAGCACGTCGCCGAATGAGGTGCCGACGATCGTGTTGGCCGCCGCATTGCCGGTCAGCGCCTGCCCGGCCACCGTGCTGATGCCGACCAGCCGCTCCACGTTCGCGGCGGTGAGCGTGTAGGCGGCAAGCGCGGTGCGCACTTCGTCCGTGCCCTGCCCGGCCTGTTCCTCGACCACGTCGCCGGCATCGTCGACGATGTAGATGTCGTCGCCGTTGCCGCCGGTCAGCCAGTCGGCGCCGCCGGCGCCGTCCAGCGTGTCGCCATAGCCGCTGCCGACGATCAGGTTGGCGAGCGCATTGCCGGTCAGCGCCTGGCCGGACGCCGCGGCATAGCTGAACAATTGCTCGATATTGGCGCCCAGCGTGAAGCTCGCCACGCTTGCATAGACCCGGTCGGTGCCCTCACCGGCCAGCTCCTCCGCGACGTCGCCGGCGTCCGTGGCGAAATAGCTGTCGTCGCCGTTGCCGCCGCGCATGGTGTCGGCGCCAGCGCCGCCCGCCAGCGTATCGTTGCCGAAGCCGCCGGTCAGGACGTTGTTCAGCGAATTGCCGATCAGCACCGAGCCGCCGCCATAGATGGTGGTGAGCCGCTCGACGTTTGAAGTTTCGCCAAGCGTGTAGGTGGTCAGGTAGACGCGGATCTCGTCGTCGCCCTCGCCGGCCAGCTCGAAGACTTCGTCGCTCGAGCTGTCGAGAATGTAGACGTCGTTGCCGGCCCCGCCGGTCAGCTTGTCCGCGCCGCTGCCGCCGTCGAGCACGTCGTTGCCGCCGCGGGTGACGATCACGTCCTGGCCGTAGCCCGCGCTGATCGTGAAATGCTCGATGGACGTATAGCTTGCCGAGCCTCCGCTGCCCGACAGGCTGCCGTCATAGCCGCCGCCGGCGCCCGTCGTCGCCGCCACGATCAGGGACTGGTTGGCGTTGCTCGTGCCGAAATTCACTTCCAGCCGGTCGCTGCCGGTGCCGCCGTCGGCGACCGTGACGCCGGCGCCCGCGCCGAGCACGTCGTCGCCGCCGCCGCCGCTGAGGCGCGTGTCGGTCGCGCCTTCCGCACCGAGCAGCACGTCGCCGAGGCCGCTGCCGGTGACGGTCAGTTTCTCGTAATTATAGGCGAGCAGCAGGTGGCTGCCGCCCATCGTGTACGCGACCGTGCGGTTGCTGATCGCCTGGGTCGAGGCCGAGAAGTCGAGCACCAGGGCATCGCCGGCGCCCGCGCCGAGATCGAGGTAGAAGCGCCCGGTCAGCGCCTGGGTCGCGCCGGCGATCACCGTGACGCTGTCGTTGCCGGCATTCGAGTAAACGGTCTGGAGGATCGAGCTCCCCGCCGCGCGCATGGTGAAGCGATCGTCGCCCGCGCCGCTTTGGAAGTGCTCGAGGATCTCCACGCCGAGCAGGGTGCGCTGGCTGTCGCCGCTGCCGATGGTCACTCCGGCCGCGTCGGCCCGGTCCCAGATTACCGCCTGGCCCGCGCCAAGATCGCTCCAGTTGATCCGAACGGTGTCGGTGCCGGTGCCGGCGTCGACCTTGAGGGCGCCGATGAAGTTCCAGCTGCTGCCGGCCCCGCCCATGCTGATCAGATCGTTGCCGGCGCCCGTGTTGATCGTGTCGCCGGGCCCACGCGCCTCGATATAATCGTTGCCGGACCCGGTGGTGATGGAGACCTGGTCGACCTCGTAGAAGCGGGCGATGTCCTTGCCGAGACCGCCGGAGCCGACGTCGATGTAGAGGCTCGCCTCGAGCCGGCTGGCGCCGGCGCTTGCGAAGAAGTTCACGCCTTCGGTGAAGCCGCTGTAATCGAACGTGATCCGGTCGAACCCGGTGCCGAGATAGCCGAGCGATTTGGGCGTATCGGCAAGGCCGGTGCCGCCGCGCAGCTCGACGATGTCGTTGCCGTCGTTGCCGAAGAACTGGTCGCCATGCTCGCCGCGGAGGATGTCGTCGCCGGCGCCGCCGATCAGGCTGTCCTGCCCGGCGCCGCCTTCGATCACGTCGTTGCCGTCATTGCCCCACAGGCCGTCCTGGCCGTCGCCGCCGTACAGCGTGTCGTTGCCGCCATTGCCTTCGATCTGGTCGCTTCCGCCGAGGCCGTAGGTGGTGTCGTTGCCGCTGCCGGCATAAAGGTGGTTGGCGACGGCGTTGCCGGTCAGGATCTGGCCCGTCGCCGCTGTGCCGAACAGCCGCTCGAGCTCGGCGCCCAGCGTGTAGCTGGCAAGGGTGGTGAAGACGAGGTCGTGGTCGCCACCACCCGCCAGTTCCTCGACCACGTCGTCCGCCTGGTCGACATAATAGAAGTCGTCGCCGCCGCCGCCGCGCATCGTGTCGCGGCCGGTGCCGCCGTCCAGCACGTCGTTGTTGTCGCCGCCGACGATCAGGTCGTTGCCGCCATGGCCGTACAGCTCGTCCCAGCCGCCGAAGCCGCGGATTTCGTCGTCCGCTTCGGTGCCGTCGATGCGCTCGCTTTCGGCCGTGCCGAACAGGGCGTTGTCGAACAACAGGTCGCCCATCCCAACGACGCCGTCGATGCGCAGGGTGAGCGTGCCGTTCGCCGAGCGAGCCTCGACGATCGTGAAAGCAGTGCCGGCATCGCTGGCCTGGCTGAACACGATGGTCACCCGGCCAAGCGCGAGCAGGTCGATCTTGTCGACGCCACTCTGGAAGCCGGTGATCCGGTCTCGGGCCGCAACCGAGCTGTCGCTGAAGGAAAGGTACATGAAGCGGTCGGCGCCCGCGCCGCCGTCGAGCGTGTCGGCATCCGCGCCGCCGGTCAGCACGTCGTCGCCGCCGCCGCCGGTGATCGAGTCGAGGCCGTTGCCGCCGAGCAGCGTGTCGGCCGCGGCGCCGCCCTTCAGCGTGTCGTCGCCGTCGAGACCTTCCAGCCGGTTGCCGAGGCTCGACGCCTCGATGACGTTGTCTTTCTGGCTGCCGATCCCGGTGCCGAGACCCGTCAGGATCAGATTCTCGGTTTCAATATACAGGGTCCAGCCGATCGACGAGACCACCGTATCGGTGCCGCCGCCGGGCTGTTCGGCGGCCGTGTCGTTGGGGTGATCGACGATGTAGCGATCGTCGCCCAGGCCGCCGTCGAGCGTATCGGCATTGCCGCCGCCGTCGAGAACGTTGGCGCCGTCATTGCCCATGATGCGGTTCGACTGCGCGTTGCCGGTGCCGTTGATCGGCGCCGATCCGGTCAGCCAGAGATATTCGATGCCGTCGCTGATCGTGAAGCTGACCGAGGAAAAGACCTGGTCGAAATCGCCGCTGCTATCGACGACCTGGTCGCCTACATTGTCGACGTAATAGATGTCGTCGGCGCCGCCGCCATCCATGTAGTCGGCGCCCGCGCCGCCATCCAGGACGTTGTTGGTCGAGTTGCCGATCAGGCGGTTGGCGAGGCCGTTGCCGGTGCCGTTGGCGCCGGAAAGCAGCAGCGTGAGGTTTTCGACATTGTCCGGAAGCGCAAGGCTGATCGTCGTCTGGATGGTGTCGGTGCCGCCGCCTACGGCTTCCACCACCACGTCGCCGGCATCGTCGACGATGTAGCGATCGTCGCCCAAGCCGCCGCGGAGCGTATCGGCACTGCCGCCGCCGTCGAGCACGTTGGCGCCGTCATTGCCCCCGATCCAGTTGGACTGCGCATTGCCGGTGCCGTCGATCGGCGCCGATCCGGTCAGCCAGAGATATTCGATGCCGTCGCTGATCGCGAAGCTGACCGAGGAATAGACCAAGTCGAAATCGCCGCCGCTGTCGGCCACCTGGTCGCCAACATTGTCAACGTAATACGTGTCGCTGGCGCCGCCGCCGTCCATGAAGTCGGCGCCCGCGCCGCCATCCAGAACGTTGGTCGTCGAATTGCCGATGATCCGGTTGGCAAGGCCGTTGCCGGTGCCGTTGGCCGCGAAGCCCAGCAGGGTAAGGTTTTCGACATTGTCGGGAAGCGCAAGGCTGCTCGTCGACTGGATGGTGTCGGTGCCGCCGCCAACGGCTTCCACCACAACGTCGCCGGCATCGTCGACCAGATAGACATCGTCGCCCGCGCCGCCGTCCATGTAGTCGGCGCCCGCTCCGCCATCCAGGACGTTGTTCGTCGAATTGCCGATCAGGCGGTTGGCGAGGCCGTTGCCGGTGCCGTTGACGCCCGGGAACAGCAGGGTGAGGTTTTCGACATTGTCGGGGAGCGCAAGGCTGATCGCTGCCTGGATGGTGTCGGTGCCGCCGCCGATCGCTTCCACCACCGTGTCGCCGGCATCGTCGACCAGATAGAGATCGTCGCCCGCGCCGCCGGTCATCCGGTCCTGCCCGAGCCCGCCCTCGAGCCGGTCCTGCCCGTCGCCGCCGATCAGGATGTCGTTTCCGCCCAGGCCCTGGAGGATGTCGTCGCCGCCTTCGCCGTTGAGCTCGTCGGGGTTGTCCGAGCCGATCAGCACGTCGTTGCCCGAAGTGCCGGCCGGCGTGTCGGTCAGCACATCGGCGCGCGAGACGATTCCATCGACGCGCAGCACCAGCGTGTTCGCCGAGGCCGCGGCGGTGACGATGGTGTAGACCTGCCCGGTCGTCGAATCCGTCGCCTGCGCGAAGCTGACGCTGATCCGGCCAAGGCCGACCAGGTCGATCTTGTCGGAGCCGACCTGGAAGTCGGTAATCCGGTCGAGCGCTGAAGACGTCGAATCACCGAACGCCGCGTAGACGAACGTGTCCGCCCCGCCGCCGCCGCTCAGCCGGTCGGCGCCGCCTTTGCCTTCGATCCGGTTGGCGAGCGCATTGCCCTCGATCACATTGTCGAGCGCGTTGCCGGTGCCGCTCACGGCCGATCCGGCAAGCGTCAGCCTCTCGACATAATTGCCAAGCGTGTAGCTGATCGCCGCGATCACCGTGTCCGGCAGGTCGTTGGGGTCGTTGACCTCCTCGACCACGTCGCCTGCCTGATCGACATAATAAGTATCGCCGCCCGCACCGCCGGCCATCCGGTCGGCACCCGCGCCGCCGTCGATCACGTTGTTGCCAAGCGCCCCGGTGATCGTGTTGGCAAGCGCGTTGCCGACGATGTCGTCGTCGAACATGATGTTCGCATTCTCGACGTTGGCGGCCATCGTGTAGATCGCGCCGCTTAAGTACCAGATTGTCACCGTGTCGGTGCCGCCGCCGGCAAGCTCGACCACCTGGTCGCCGATCTCGCGCACGTCGTAAACGTCGTCGCCCAGGCCGCCGCGCATTTCGTCGTTGCCGATGCCGCCGTCGAGGCGGTTGGCGGCGCTGTTGCCGATCAGCAGATTGGCATCGCCGTTGCCGGTGCCGTTGATCGCCGCCGTGCCGGTCAGCGTCAAATTCTCGACAGCAAAGCCGAGTGTGAAGCTGACGCTGCTCAGCACCGTGTCGAGGCCGTTGCCGAACGCTTCCTCGGCCGTGTCGCCAACATTGTCGACGATGTAGAGGTCGTTGCCCGCGCCGCCCGACATCTGGTCCGCGCCTTCGCGGCCGTCGAGGGTGTTGGCGCCGTCATTGCCGATCAGCGCATTGGCGGCGGCATTGCCGGTTCCGTTCAGCGCCGCATTGCCCACGAGGATCAGGGTCTCGAGCCCCGCGCCGAGCGTGTAGCTGATCGAGGAGGTGACGAAGTCGGTGCTCGCGTCGCTCGTATCCTCAACGATCACGTCGCCTGCATTGTCGACGAAATAGGAATCCCCGCCGGCGCCGCCGACCATCCGGTCCGCACCGGCACCGCCGTCGATCCGGTTGGCCGCGGCATTGCCGAGGATTTCGTTGTCGAGCGCGTTGCCGGTACCCGCATAAGCGCTGCCGGTCAGCGTGAGGTTCTCCACGTTCGCGGCAAGCGTGTGATTGACGCTGGCGATCACCCGGTCGGTGCCGCCGTTCACCGCTTCAAGCACCCGGTCGCCGGCGTCCACGATGTAAGTGTCGTCGCCGCCGCGGCCTTCCAGCCAATCGTCTCCGGCGCCGCCGTCAAGGATGTTGGCGGCGTCATTGCCGACGAGCGAGTTCAGATATTCGTGGCCGGTGCCGTTGATCGCGGCCGTGCCGGTCAAGATCAGCGTACCGGCGCCGTTGCTCGCCGTATATGTAAGCGTATAGCTGATCGAGCTTTCGATGGTGTCGGTGCCGCCGCCGCCGAACACCTGATCGCCGGCATTGTCGATCACGAAAATATCGTTGCCCTGGCCGCCCCGCAGAATGTCCGCGCCCGCGCCGCCGTCCAGCCTGTGGCCCCAGTTCGAAACCGCCTCGATCGTATTGTTGGAAGCGTTGCCGGTCAGCGTTTGCGACATTGCTGCCGTTCCGGTCATCAGCTCGACATTGTCGTTCAACCTGTAGGTGGCGAGGCTGACAAAGACCTTGTCGAAGTCGCCGTAACCAACGGGCTCCCAAGCCTCATCGCCGGCATTGTCTATGTAGTAGATATCGTTGCCGTTGCCGCCGATCATCAGGTCGGCGCCGGTGCGGCCATCCAGCGTGTCGTTGCCTTCGCTGCCGCGCAGGGTATTGGCGGCCTGATTGCCCATCAGGATGTCGTCGCCGCTGCCGCCTTCGGCATTCTCGATCAGCGAGCGCGTATCGCCCTGGTAAAGCCAGGCATTGGCGATGTTGCCGTCCGCGCTGTGGCCGTCACCAAGGTTGACGCGCTGCTGGGCGGTGGTGATCGTCCAGGCGCCGGGCTCCAGATCGACCTTCACCGCGGTGTTGTATTGCCAGAAGCTGTAGGTATCGATCCCGCCCCCGTCCCACAGCGTCATGAAGATCTTGTTGGCGCCCGGATCGAGCGTCAGCGTCCCGTTGATGTAGAACTCGCCGCCGAACGGCGACCAGGTGTAGGTCGTATTGCCGGCGTTGAAGGTGAAATCGGCGCCGTACATGAACTGCAGCGCCGCGATGTCGAGCAGCATGTAGGTCTGCGGGTAGCCGAAATCCTCGTTGTGGAACGGCGCCTCGATCCCCATTCCCTCATAGGAACGGTAGGTCATCACCGTGTAGTTCATGTTGTCGTATTTCGCGGAAACCGTGCCGTAGACCTCACCGTCGTGCGGGTGGTTCAGGCCGACGGCGTGACCGATTTCATGCAGGAACGTATAATAAGCGTAATCGCCGGCGACCGGATTTTCGTAGTCGCCATAGCGGTAGCTGAACCAGACGTCGCCCGCGACGTCGCCGGCGGTGGATTGGCCGTTCACCGTCGATGCCGCATAAGGCGTATAGGCCTGAGCGGTCTCGATTTCGTTGGTTGTGCCAAAGCGGATGTCGGCGCGCCCGTCGGCATCGGCCTCCGCCGGCGCCCGGGAAAAGCTCAGCCCCTCCACCAGTCCTTCGATCTGGCGCAAGGCGGCGGTTGCGACGATCTGCTGCCGGCTGTTGAGGCCGATCGAGGTGATCGGTTCGTTGTCGGTGCCGTTGAACGGGGTGTAGCCGGTCCATTGCGACCTGCTTACCGGGAAGCCGAAGAACAGGTTGGAGCCGCGAACCCACTGATAATCCATCAGCAGACCGTCGACGTCGAGATTGCCCGACCGCACGGTGCGATTCACGTAAGCCACTTTTACCCCCTCGCGCGCACTGCGCATCCCGCCTGCCGGCCATACGAACACACCGGCACCGCGCCCCTCGATAGGGAAAAAGCGGTGTTTGCACAAGCGCTTGCGGGGAGCGGCCGGCGCTACACGTAGAAGTCGTTCTTCTCCGGCAGAAAGCCCGCTGGCGCGACGAGGTACAGGGTGAAATCGGCGACGGAATCGCCGTCCGTATCCGCCTCCACCACCCACACCGTGGCATATTGCGGGTGGTGGCTGACCCGAAGCTGCCCCGCCTGCCCGGTGAACGCACCCTCGCCCAACCACGTGAATTTGGTGTCGCCGTTCGCCGCATTGCCGTCCGCGTCGATGCCCGCGAGGTTGATCTTGTCGCCGCGCGCGAAGTCCAGGATCACGTCGGCGCCGCCGGCGGTGGATTCCGCCGTGCTGAGATACTCGAACACGTCGTTGCCCGCGCCGCCCTTGAGCGTGTCCGCCCCCAGAGCGCCCCAGATCGTGTCGCCCTTGGCACCGCCGGTGATGGTGTCGGCGCCGGCGCCGCCGCGAACGTTGAAGCTGCCGTCGGTCTCCGCCGCACCGTTGAAGGTGAACGCCTCCGTGGCAAGCAGCGACTGCCCGACGATCATCATCTGCTGCCCCGCCGCCACATTGGCGTCGTGCATGGTGAAGCTGTAACTGTTCGGCGCCGCTGCATTGCCGGAGCTGTAAAAGGCGAGCTTCTCGATCGAAACGAGATCGTCGGCGTCGAACGCAAAGCTGTAGCTGCCGAGCAGGCCGACGGTATCGAACCCCGCCCCGCCGTCCGCCTTGTCGGCATTTGTGAAGGCCGCGCCCCAATAAAGGTAATCGTCCCCGCCGCCGCCCGACACCAGGTCGTTGCCGCCGGCGTCGAGCACGACGAGATCGCCCCCCGCGCCCATCTTCACCAGGTTGTTCAGCGCATTCGCGAACACCCCCTGGCCGGTCGCCGAAGTACCGGTGAGGTTCTCCACGTTGGCCGCCAGCGTGTACATCGCCGTGAAGTCGGTGCGGCTGCCAATCGCGGTGCGGATCTCGTCCGTGCCCTCCCCGGCATTTTCCGTCACCACGTCGCCGAAGCCGTCGACCACGAACACGTCGTCGCCCATGCCGCCCTTCAGCGTATCGGCCCCGCCGCCGCCGTCGAGGAGGTCGTTGCCCCATCCCCCCTCCAGCAAATTGTTGCCGCCATTGCCGGTCAGCGCGTTGTCCGCCGAGTTCCCGAAGCCGGAGAGATCCGCCGTACCGGTAAGGATCAGCCGCTCGACGTCCTGCGGCAAGCTATAGGTGACCGAGCTCTCCACCGTGTCCGTGCCCCCGTAGGAGGCCTCCACGACCGTGTCGGTGCCGTCGCCGACGATGTAACGGTCATCGCCCATGCCGCCCTCCAGCACATCGTCGCCCGCGCCGCCATCGAGCGTGTCGGCGAAGATGCTGCCGACGATGGAATTCGCAAGCGCGTTGCCCGTCAGGGTGGCGGCAGTCGCGCCGGTGGATCGCAGGCGTTCGATGAAGGGCTGGCCCGCAAGGCTGTAGACGCCGCCGGTGACGACGATCTCGTCATAGCCCTGGCCATCGGCTTCCTCGATAGTGTCGGCGGCCGTTACGTACCAATAGGTATCGTTGCCCGCGCCGCCGCGCAGGATGTCGGCACCGCCATTGCCAATCAGGCCGTCATCGCCGTCGCCGCCGTCGAGCTCGTCGTCCCCCGCGCCGCCTTCGAGCCGGTCGTTACCGCCCAGGCCCAGGATCACGGACGGATTCGACGGACCGAACAGATAATCCATAGTGTCGGTGCCGCGGATCACGTTGTCGAGGATGTCCCCCCGGGCGACGCTTCCGTCGACCCGGATCACCGATGTTCCGCCGAGCGACGTCACGGTCACCAGCGTGTAGGCGGCGCCGCTGACCGCGTCCGTTTCGCTGGTCCAGGTCGCCCAGGCGCGGCCGAGCGCGGTCAGGTCGATCCTGTCCGCGCCCGTTTCGAACCCGTAGATCCGGTCCATCTCCCCCGCGGTGGAGTCGCTTGCCGCCTTGTACCAGAAATAGTCGGCGCCCGCCCCGCCGTAGAGGCTGTCGGCGCCGGCGCCGCCGGTCAGGTGATCGTTGCCGCCCCCGCCGATAAGCGTGTCCGCGCCGCCCATGCCCAGGAGAAAATCGAGATTGGCGTTGCCGGTGATCACATTGTCGCCGTCGTTCCCGGTCAGCGTCGCATAGTTCGCCGCGCTGGTCAGCGTCAGCTTCTCGACAAAGGCAGACAGGGTGACGCTGGACGTGGTCAACACTTCGTCGACGCCGCCGTCCGCGCTCTCGACGATCAGATCGGAATAGTCCGCAAGATAGGTGTCGTTGCCGAGGCCGCCCCGAAGCGTGTCGGCGCCGTAGCCGCCGTCGAGGATGTCGTTGCCGGCGCCGCCGGTGATCACGTTCGCATCGAACCCGCCGGTCAGCTTCTGGCCGGTATCGAGCAAGCCCACCAGTGCTTCCACACCATAGCCCAGCGTGAAGCTCGCGGCGGTTGTTTCGACACGGTCATAACCCTCGCCCGGCGACTCGATGGCCAGGTCGTTCTGGCTGTCCGTCAGGTACACATCGTCGCCGATGCCGCCGAACATCATGTCGTCGCCGGCGCCGCCGTCGAGGAGATCGGCGCCGCCATTGCCGGCAAGCGAATCGCTGCCCGCCCCGCCATGAAGGCTGTCGTCGCCGTTCCCGCCGGAGACGGCGTTGTCGCCGCCGTTGCCGGTAAGCGTCTGGCCCGTCGCGGAAAGCCCGGACAATCGCTCGATATTGGGATCGGTCAGCGTGTAGCTGGCAAGCGCCGTCGCGATCTCGTCCTCGCCCTCGCCCGAAAGCTCCGTCACCACGTCGCCCGCGCTGTCGACGATGTAGACATCGTCGCCCAGGCCGCCGCTCATGCTGTCGTTGCCGGTGCCTCCGTCCAGCCTGTTGCGGTATTCGTCGCCGATCAGGATGTCGTCGCCGCCAAGCCCCATCGCGTCCGTTGCATCGCTGAGGGAAAGGTCGATCGTGTCGGCGCCCGCCCCGCCGCTGATCACCTGGCTCAGCAGCTGCGAACGAAGGTTCAGCGTGTTGTTCGCAAAGCTGCTCCAGCCGATCACGATGTCGCCGCTGTCGAGAAGCACCAGGGACGGCGAATATTGGTTGCCCCCCGTGTCCGAATTGACGAGCAGCTCCGCCCCCGTCCTGGCGCCATCCGCAGCGAACATCTGCGCGCGCACCGCGGAGCCATCCGTATCGCCCGCGACCCGGCTTTGGTCCTCCCAGGCGATCACGAAGCCGCCGTCGCGCAGCGCCTCGACCCTGGGGGTAAGCTGCTGGCCCAGCGTCGTCGCGTTGGCCGCGATCTCCCCGCCGATGCGGGCGCCGGCGGCATCGAATATCTGCGCGCGGATGTCGTAGGTCTCGGCCGGCGTTTGCGGCGCCGCGCTGCTGGTCCAGGTGACGACGAAGCCGCCGGTGGAAAGCCCGACGACCTGCGCCGCGCCCTGATCGCCGTCGGTGACCGTGTTGACCCGGAACTCGCCGCCCACCGGTGCGCCGGCATTGTCGAAGATCTGCGCCTTGACCACCCAGTCGCGCACCGAAAGGTCGGCTACGCCTTCGCTCCGGTCGTTCCAGACGACCACGAAACCGCCACCCGAAAGACGCGCGATGGCGGGCGCCGTCTGGCTACGGTCGATCACCGTGTTGACCATCACTTCGCCGCCGACTTTCGCGCCGGATTCGTCGAAAAGCTGGAGCTTGATGTTGCCGGCGGAGCCCGCCGGGCCGCCTTCGATATCGGCGTTGAACCAGACGGCGGCGAACCCGCCCCCCTGCAGCGCCGCGAGTGCAGGCTGGTTCTGGGTACCGGGCGTGTAGCTGTTGACGGTGAACGCGGCGCCCGGGCCCGACGGCGTCAGGATCGCCGCCTTGATCTGCGGGTCGGCGGCAACCGAACGATCGGTCCAGCTCACCACCACGTTGCCGCTGTCCAGCACGGTCGCGCCGGGCTGGCCCGCGGTCTCGGGCAGCGGGCCGCTGATGCTGAACGCGTCTCCGATCATCGCGCGGTCCATGTCGAAGAGCTGGCCCATGACGTGGAACACTCGCGTGCCCGGCACCTGGTAATGGAAGACCGCGAGAAAACCGCCGGCGACGGGGACGAGCTTGAGCGATTGCGAAAAGCCGTAGGTCCCGGTGATCCATTCCTCCGTCCCGTCGGGCGCAAGCCCGCCGGGCGCCAAGGTCGCCGCGTTCGCCATTGCCGATCCCCTTCCCCCGCCGCGCAGAAACGGCGTCTCCTCAGGGGAAGATGCTATTCAGCCCGCAAAGGGGAAACAAGCGATTTCCCACGTCGGTTTTCCCGATCCCGATCGCCCTTCCTCGGCAAGAACCTCAGGCCGGACTCCACGCCCGCTGCCCGGGTTGATCACCCGGTTGACGCGGAGGCTCAGACGTAGAAGTCGTTCTTCTCCGGAAGGAAGCCCACCGGGGCGACGAGGTACAGGGTGAAATCGGCGACGGAATCGCCGTCCGTATCCGCCTCCACGACCCACACCGTGCCAAATTGCGGGTGGTGGCTGACCCTGAGCTGCCCCGCCTGGCCGGTGAATGCGCCTTCACCGAGCCAGGTGAACCTGGTGTCGCCGTTGGCGGCATTGCCGTCCGCGTCGATGGGCGCGAGGTTGATCTTGTCGCCATGGGCGAAGTCCAGGATCACGTCGGCGCCGCCGGCGGTGGATTCCGACGTGCTGAGATACTCGAACACGTCGTTCCCCGCCCCACCCTTGAGCGTGTCCGCGCCGAGAGCGCCCCAGATCGTGTCGCCCTTGGCGCCGCCGGTGATCGTATCCGCCCCTCGCCCGCCGCGCACGTTGAAGCTGCCGTCGGTCTCCGCCGCCCCCTCGAAGGTGAACGCCTCGGTTGCGAGCAGCGACTGTCCGACGATCATCATCTGCTGCCCGGCGGCGACGTTGCCGTCGTTCATCGTGAAGCTGTAGCCGTTCGGCGCCGCTGAATTGCCCGAGCTGTAAAAGGCGAGCTTCTCGACCGAAACGAGATCGTCGGCATCGAAGGTGAAGCTGTAGCTGCCGAGCAGGCCGACGGTATCGAACCCCGCCCCGCCGTCCGCCCTGTCGGCATTGTTGAAGGCCGCGCCCCAATACAGGAAATCGTCGCCCCCGCCGCCCGACACGATGTCGTTGCCGCCGGCTTCGAGCACGACGAGATCGCCGCCCGAGCCCATGTTGACGACATTGTTCAGCGCATTCGCGAACACCCCCTGGCCCGCTGTGGAAATGCCGGTGAGGTTCTCGATGTTGGCGGGAAGGGTGTACATCGCCGCAAAGTCCGAGCGGCTGCCCAAGGCGGTGCGGATCTCGTCCGTGCCTTCGCCGGCAAGCTCCGTCACGGCATCACCCGCGCCATCCACGTAATAAAGATCGTCGCCGGCTCCGCCGAATAACTGATCGTCCCCCGCGCCGCCGTCGAGACTGTCGTTGCCGGCACCGCCGCGCAGCACGTCGTTGCCCGCAAGGCCCTGGATTGCGTCGTCGCCGGCACCGCCGTCAATCTCATCGGCTCCCGAAAGGCCGCTGAGAGTGTCGGATCCGCCGCCTGTCATCACGTGAAGGCGCTCGATGTCGAAGAAGGAGACGCTTCTGCCGGCGCGGTCGGTGGCACTGCCCGATCTGCCTGCCGCGGGATTCCAGGGGGAAGCGATCCCACCAGCAAGCGTAACGGCCGCGGCGCCTTCGCGCCAATCGATGACAAGCAGATCGTCACCGTCGGACGCCTCGACGGTGTCGGCACCATTGTACACGATGATCTCGTCATCGCCTGGCCCCGTGTACACGCTGTCGCCGCGCGCAAGGGTTCCCGTCTCAATGATGTCGTTCCCGCTGCCCGTGTAACCCCGGACGAAATATTCGATGCCGGACAGTTGCACGGTGCCGGCCGGCGAAAGGAAGATGTTGGAGGGGATTCGCCAGACGATGTCCTGCGTTGTCGCGCCCTGGGTCAACATGAAGACGCCGTCGACACCGGCGCCGCCGTCCACGCTGTCCAAAGGGGAACTGACGGTGACGATATCGTCGCCGCCTCCGGCCACGACATTTGTCCTCGGTGTGAGGCCGCGTGTCATGACAGGTGGAGTGGTGATCCGGTCGGCGCCGGAGCCGGTAAGCAGCGTGATCGTCTCGATACCGTACAGCACGACGCTTGCCGCAGTTCCGATCACGAACCGCGTATTGGGGTAAGAGCTTTGGGTAGTCACTGCCGCCGTTGCGGCGCTCCAGTCGATGATAACCGCGTCCTGCCCATCGCCGCCGCGAACCGTGTCGTGTCCCCCGAGGTTCAGATGGAAGATGTTGTCCGCCGCTCCGCCGGTCAGCTCGTTGGAAAGGGCGTTGCCGCGCAGCGTCTGAATCGCTCCGGCGCCAAGCAGTCCCACCAGGTTTTCGACCGCCTCGCCAAGGGCGTAGTCGGCGAGGGAGGTTTCAACCACGTCGGTGCCGCCACCGGCAAGTTCGATAACCTGGTCGCCGACGGAATCGACGCTGTAGCGATCGTCGCCGGCCCCGCCGGCCATCGCGTCGGCGCCGGCGCCCCCGTCCAGCACATCGTCGCCGGCGCCGCCGTCGAGTTGGTCGTCGCCGTCCTCGCCGCTCAGCCCGTCGTCCCCGGCGCCGCCCGCGAGAGCGTCCGCACCCGAACCGCCAAAGTAGAAATCGGGCGCCGCGGTGCCGGCGAAAACGTCATCTCCCGCCGTTCCCTGCTGCGTCCGATAATAGATCTGCGCGACAATGTTCTCGTCGAACCCCTCCAGCGCCGACCAGCCGGCGATAAAGGCGCCGTTCGCCAGGCCCGTGGAACTCGGTAGGTTGACCGTGTCGTAATCGCCCGCCGCCAATTGGAATTCAGATCCGAGCGCCTGCCCGGACAGCGAATAGGCCTGCCCCCAGATGCCTCTGGAGGATCCGGTGCCGGCATCGCCCCTCCAGATCAGAGTGAAGCCGGTCTCCGTGACGGAGAACGACATGAGCATGGCTTCGCCCTGTTCGTGGTGCGCCGGGCCGATCCGTTGCCCGGATAGGTCGAAGATTTGGACCCACCGGCCTTGGGTGGCGGTTGCCGGCCCGAACCGCACGTTGCCGTCGTCGTACCAGGCCGCGACGAAATTCCCGTCGGGAAGGGCTGCGACGGTGGCTTGGCCCTGCTGTCCGGGCAGTACCTCGCTGAGCGCCATACGCGATCCGAGGGGCAGGCCGTCGGCGCCGAACCTTTGTGCGACCACGCTGGCATCGACGATGGATTCGTTCCAGGCGATCAGGAAACCGCCATCTTCGGTTGCAATGAGGCCGCCCGAATATTTGTCGCCGGGCTCGGTTCCCGTGGCCTCGCGCTCCGGCCCGACCTTTTGCCCATCGGCCGAAAGGACCTGGTAGTGGACTTCGGACCACCCGCCGCCGAAATCCGTGTGCAGCCAGGCGATCGCATAACCGCCGCCGTTCAGCGCGACGACGTGCGGCTCGGTTTGAAAGCCGAGCGTAACCGTGTTGACGAGGATGTCCGGCCCCAGCTTGGTTCCGTCAGTGGCGTAGAATGCGGCATGGATGTCGAACGTGTCGGGATAGGGATTTCCCGCTGTCCACGTGATCAGCAGATTGCCGTCGGGCGTGAGAGTCACCACTCCCGCGCCGGGAACCTGGAAGCTCGGACTGGTGGCATGCCCGCTGAGGTCGAACAGCTGCACTTGTACGCCCAGGTTGGGATAACCGTTACCTGTCGAGATAGCGGCGAACCCCGCCTGCCCCAGGCTCGTGAAGCGAACATAGGTCTCGTGGAACGTGGGATCGCCGGCGAGCGTGATGTCTTCGGATACGGCGAACCGTCGGTCCGATACGGTGCGAATCATTCAAAGTCCCCCTTATCCAGACGCTTACGTAGCAGCAGGGAGCACCCCGAAGTAAGGGCCTTGGAATGGTTGGCGGCGCTGGCGTCGGTCCGGCATTGGCTCTATCGGTCCTCGGCAATGGCAAGGGTGCTCACCGGGCTCAGGATCATCGAACTGGCAGGCCTCGCCCCGGCGCCGTTCGCGGCGATGATGCTTGCCGATCACGGCGCGGAGGTGATCCGGGTCGAGCGCGCCGATCAGGCGCCGGCGATCCCGCCTGAGTTCGACATCCTTGCCCGCGGCCGCTTCGAGGTGCTTCGGCTCGACCTCAAGGACCCGGCGGATGTCGCCCGCGTGCGCGACCTCGCCCGCACCGCCGACGGCCTGATCGAGGGCTTCCGGCCCGGCGTGATGGAGCGGCTCGGGCTTGGGCCGGACGTGCTCTGCGCCGACAATCCTCGCCTGGTCTATGGCCGGCTGACCGGATGGGGGCAGGAGGGGCCGCTTGCCCAGTCCGCTGGCCACGACATCAACTTCCTGGCTTTGTCGGGCGCCCTTTCCACCTACGGCCGGGCGGGCGGGCCGCCGGTGCCGCCGGTCAATGCCGTGGCGGATTTCGGCGGGGGCGGGATGCTGCTCGCCTTCGGGATGCTGGCCGGCATCCTGTCCGCCCGTGCCACCGGCAAGGGATCGGTGATCGACTGCGCGATGACCGACGGCGCCGCTCTGCTCTCCGCCCTCACCTGGTCGCTGCGCGCCGCGGGGATGTGGAAGGACGAGCGCGGCGCCAACCTGCTCGACACCGGGGCACCCTTCTACGACTGCTATCAATGCGCCGACGGCGAGTGGGTCTCGGTCGGCGCCCTCGAACCCCACTTCTTCGCCGTCCTCAAGCAAAAGCTCGGCCTGACCTCCGTCCAGCACGACCCAGGCCTGCGCGCCGAACTCACCACCACCTTCGCCACCCACCCCCGCGAGCACTGGGACGCCCTCCTCATGGGAACAGACGCCTGTTACGCCCCCGTAACAAACATGGCCGACACCCCCCACCACCCCCACCACACGCTCCGCGGCACTTTCCGAAACATCCACGGCTACCCCGAACCCGCCCCCGCGCCCCGCTTCAAGGATCCGCCGTCATGCTAGACACCGCCCGCCGCTTCGCCTTCGGGGACGATCACCACCTCTTCCGCGACCAGGTCCGCCGCTTCCTTGACCGCGAGCTCCACCCCCACATCGACCGCTGGGAAGAGCAAGGCATCATCGACCGCGCCTTCTGGACCAAGGCTGGCGAAGCGGGCCTGCTCTGCCCCACCGTGCCGGAAGAATATGGCGGCCCCGGTCTCGATTTCGGCTTCAACGCCGTGATCGACGAGGAGCTCGGCTATGCCGGCTCCACCGCCGGCATCACCCTCCATTCCGACATCGTCGCCGACTACATCGTCGCCTATGGCTCGGAAGAATTGAAGGCGCATTGGCTGCCCCGCATGGTCTCCGGCGAGACCCCCACCGCCATCGCCATGACCGAGCCCGGCGCCGGCTCGGACCTCCAGGCCATCCGCACCACCGCGCTTCGCGATGGCAACCATTATGTGCTGAACGGCTCCAAGACCTACATCACCAACGGCCAGCATGCCGATCTCGTCATCGTCGCGGCCAAGACCGACCCGAGCCTCGGCGCCCGCGGCGTGTCGCTTATCCTGGTCGAAAGCGACCGCGAAGGCTTCGCCCGCGGCCGCAACCTCGACAAGATCGGCTTCCACAGCCAGGACACGTCCGAGCTGTTCTTTCAGGATCTACGCGTCCCCATCACCAACTGCCTCGGCGACGAAGGTATGGGCTTCGCCTATTTGATGAACCAGCTCCCCCAGGAGCGCCTGTCCATCGCCTGCTCCGCCCAGGCGGTCGCCCAGCGCGCCTTCGACGAAGCAGTGAACTTCACCAAGGATCGCAAGGCGTTCGGCAAGACGGTGTTTGATTTCCAGAACACCCGCTTCACACTCGCCGACCTCGCCACCAAGCTGCAGGTCGGATGGGCCCATCTCGACTGGGCGTTGAAGCGCCACATGGCCGGCGAACTCACCGCCGCGGAAGCGTCGGCCGCCAAGCTTTGGCACACCGAGCTGCAATGGGAAGCCTGCGACGCCTCGCTCCAGCTTCACGGCGGGGCGGGCTACATGAACGAATATCTCATCGCCCGCCTGTGGCGAGACGCCCGGGTGACCCGCATCTTCGGCGGCACCAACGAGATCATGAAGGAAGTAATCGGCCGCTCGCTCTAGCCGAAAGGTCAAGGCGCACTCTGGCACGTGTAACAGAACATGCTTCCTGCACAGAGAGTGCACACGCTGCTGCTAACAAGAGAGAACCGAGCGTCTGAGGAGCACCGTGCATGATTAGCCGAGCGGCACTGGTAGCGCTCTTTTTCCTGTGCATCTCTGCATGCGGGGCCTCGCTGCCGGGCGGCTATTCGATCGAATACGGTGACCGCGGCAAGGCTTGGCTCGCCAATCCTGATGGAACGTTGGTGCATGGCGCTCTGATCAAGCAGCTCTTCAAGGATGATCGGCGTGTTTTGCTGATCACGTTCGCAACCACGCTTGGCGGACAGATCGACGGTCCACGTCCGCTCGACGGCAATTGTTACGTAGCCCTTCTGATTCAAGCGGATCGGCAGCGAATCCGGCAGGTACGTCTGACAGAGGCACGCAGTCTTGCCGCAAAGATGGAGCTGGTAGAATCGTACAACCGGGGATGCTTACAAGGGATGCCGGTTCGATAGCGCCAGATAGAAATTGCCGCGGCAACGAGATCATGAAGGAAGTGATCGGCCGCTCGCTCTAGCTCGCGTTATCGAACAGGCGGATTTCGACTGCGGCGGGGTCGAAGCCGTCGAGCAGCCGCGCGTGCACGCCCATTTTGCCGAAGTCCTCGCCCAGCGTCTGCCAGTGCGTTCCGCAGCCGCAAACCGGGCAATGGTGGATGCCGATCATCCGGTCTCCCCAGACATAGGCGACTGTCTCCCCCTCCACCCGCACGTCGGCGTCCGGGTAATAGGCCACCAGCCAGGCCGTCTTGCGGCACAGCGAGCCGTTGCACGACCCCACCCACTCAGGCGCGTGCGGCACCTCGATGCGAACGGCGCCGCAGTGGCAACTTCCTTGAACCGGCATGGCTGAATTCCCCCTGCCCGTCACCTAGCACGATGGCGGCGCCGCTTTAAGCCCGGGTCCGCCATGGAAGCCGCGCCCTTCCCTCTGTCGCTAAAGTGTCATAATCGGGCGGCCTCTCACCCGGAGCCGTCCCATTCGCCAGATCGCCGCCCTTCCCTATCGCGCTCGGAGTTCGGCGATCGACGCGCCGGTCAGCATATTGCTGATCACCTCGCGCGAATCGAAGCGGTGGGTGATTCCCAAGGGCAACGGCATGAGCGGCCTGGCGCCGCACACCGCGGCTTCGGTTGAGGCCGAGGAAGAAGCGGGGGTGCGCGGCCCGGTCTGCCCGACGCCGCTTGGATCGTACCAATACCGCAAGAAGCGGCGCAACGGCGCTTCGCTGATGCTCGACGTCGACGTGTTTCCGCTGTGCGTCACCCAGGAGCTCGACAGCTGGAAGGAAAGCCACGAGCGCGAGCGGCGCTGGTTCACCCTCGCCGACGCCGCCGAGGCGGTGGAGGAAGAGGATCTCGCAGACCTCATCCGCTCGTTCAACGCATCCGAATTCAACAATGCCGCCCGGCGCTCGGTGCTCGGGGCGGTTGCCGACAAATCGAAAGTAGGTCCGATGTTCGCCTGGTTCCAACGCCTGCTGCCCAAGACGGGCAACTTCTTCGAACTGTTCGAGGCCCATGCGGTGAGCATCGTCGCCGCCGCCAACGCGACCGGCCGGCTGCTCGAGGGCGGCAGCGGCATGAAGGACCACATCCGCGAAATCCACGAGCGCGAGCATGATGCCGACAATATCATCCGCGAAGTGCTGACCACGGTGCGCCGCACCTTCCTCACCCCGTTCGACCGCGGCGCGATCACCAGCCTGATCGCCTCCATGGACGATGCGGTCGACGAGATGCACGCCGCGGCATCCGCGATCGAACTCTACGAACTGACCGAGTTCGAGCAGGAGATGAAGGATATCGCGGCGATCATCGTCGATGCCGCCCGCCTCACCGCGGAGGCAATGCCGCTGCTCCGTGACGTCGGCCGCAACGGCGGGCGCCTCCACGAACTCACCGAGCGGCTGGTGCGCATGGAGGGCCATGCCGACGATCTCCACGCCGTCGGCCTGAAGAGCGCCTTCCAGCGCTACGGCGCCACCGACACCCTCCGCTTCATCGTCGCACGCGAAATCTACAAGCATCTCGAGCGCATCGTCGACAGCTTCGAGGATGTGGCGAATGAGATCGACGGCATCGTCATCGACCACTCCTGAGGAGCGCGACACATGCACGAGCTCGCGCTGCCGCTGCTGGTCGGCCTCATCTTTCTTGCCCTGGCGTTCGACTTCCTGAACGGCCTCCACGACGCCGCCAATTCGATAGCCACCGTGGTCGCCACGCGCCTGCTCGGTCCGGTGCAGGCGGTGGCGTTCGCCGCCTTCTTCAACTTCGCGGCCTATTTCCTGATGCTGGCCTTTCCCAGCCTTCACAAGGTCGCCGACACGATCGGCAAGGGGCTGATCGACAAGGATCTGGTGACGCCGGCCGTGGTGTTCGGCGCGCTCGTCGGCGCGATGTTCTGGAACGTGGTGACGTGGCTCAAGGGCATTCCGTCCTCCTCCAGCCACGCGCTGGTCGGCGGCCTGCTCGGCGCGGGCGTTGCTCATGCAGGGCTTACTGGCGTGCAGTGGACCGGCCTCAACAAGACCCTGGTCGCCATCGTGCTATCGCCGATGCTCGGCATGGTGCTGGCGATGCTGATCATGCTGCTGTCGAGCTGGTTAATGGTGCGCGCCACCGCCAACAAGGCCGAGCGGACCTTTCGCGGCCTGCATCTCGTCTCAGCGGCAGCCTACTCGCTGGGCCACGGCCTCAACGATGCGCAAAAGACGATGGGGATCATTACGGTCCTTCTTTACTCCACCGGCTATCTGCAAGGCGATTTCGAGGTGCCGCACTGGGTGGCGATCAGCTGCTACATCGCCATCGGCCTCGGCACGCTGACCGGCGGCTGGAAGATCATCGAGACGATGGGCTCGCGGATCACCAAGCTGTCGCAGCATCAGGGCTTCAGCGCCTCGGCGGGCGGATCGATCATGCTGTTCACCGCCTCCGCGCTCGGCATTCCGGTTTCAACGACCCACACGATCACCGGCTCGATCATTGGCGCGGGCGTTGCGCGGCGGGCCTCGGCGGTGCGTTGGGGCGTCGCCGGTAACGTAGTCGCGGCCTGGGTGATCACCATTCCGGCCTCGGCCGCGGTCGGTGCGCTGTTTTACTCGATCACCTTGCTCTTCTAGCGCTTCATCGCCGGTACAGGCTGGCAGGTTCAGGGCCGAAGGCCCGGACCGGAGCAGACGATGATCATGAGCAAGCGCGCATTCCTTGGCGGCAGCCTTGCCGCTCTGTTCGGCGGCTCCAGCTGCGCTCCCGAAGTGAAGGAAGGCAAAGCCGAGACATTCGAGGTCACCAAGACGCCGGAGCAGTGGCGCGCCACCCTCAGCCCCGAACAATATGCGGTGCTGCGTGAAGCAAGCACGGAACGCTCCGGCTCCTCACCGCTCAACGCCGAGAAGCGCCACGGCGTGTTCGCCTGCGCAGGCTGCGCGTTGCCGCTCTACAGCTCGGAAGCGAAGTTCGAGAGCGGCACTGGCTGGCCGAGTTTCACCGCCCCGCTCGCCAATGCGGTGCGCACCAAGCCGGACCGTGGCCTGTTCAGCACCCGCACCGAAGTGCATTGCCGGCGCTGCGGCGGCCATATTGGCCACGTCTTCGACGACGGACCGGCGCCCACCGGTCAGCGTTTTTGCATGAACGGCGCGGCCATGACCTTCACGCCGGCGTGATCGCGCGCTGTCCCACGTTGCGTAACCGCGCCGCGCTGACGTAAAGGGACCGGCGGGGGTACCCAGGTGGGAAATCACGTGACTTTTGCGGACTTTACGGACGGCGCGCTTGCCGCGCCGCCGCCGCCCCGCGTGTCCGGTGTACTGCTCTGGTGGGGCGACGCGCGGGAGTCGCTGCGCAGGCGCGGCGGCTCGGCCGTGCTGGTCATCCTCCTCCATGCCCTGCTTCTTCTCCTGCTCCTCAAGCTGGCGCCGCCGTTCAAGGAGCCGGTGCCGATGGCGCCGCCGACTACGATCACCCTCATTCCAGGCGAGGAAGCCGCGCCTCCCGAAGCGCCCAGGCCCGCCGCCAAGGCGAAGCCCGCCGGCGGCGGCGCGCCGGCCAAAGCCACGGCCCCGCCGCCGCTGCCCACGCCCAAGCCCCAGCCCGCGCCGGACACGCCGGCCACCGAGCCGTTGAAGCTTTGGGAAGGCATGGAGAAGTTCAACCTGGCCAACGTTCCCTCCGCCGGCCCGGGCCGAAGCGCCGGCACCCCCGGTAGAAGCGCCGGAGCCGGCGATTCCGTGATCGGCAAAGCGCCGGGCGGCCAGCCGCTCTACGCCGCGCAATGGTACCGCAAGCCGACCAACGCCCAGCTGGTCACCTATCTTCCAGCGCGACCGCAGAACGGCTGGGGCATGGTCGACTGCCGGACGGTGGAGGATTACCGCGTGGAGGATTGCCGCGAGGTCGGCCAGTCGCCCGCCGGCTCCGGCCTGTCGCGCGCGGTGCGCATGGCCGCGTGGCAGTTCCAGGTGCGGCCGCCCAGGATCGGCGGCAAATCGATGGTTGGCGAGTGGGTGCGCATCCGCATCGAATGGCACGAGGGGCTTGTCGAATAGCCTCTACCTGTTGCGGCGGCCCTCGATCAGGCCGTCCACCAGCCCAGGATCGGCGAGCGTCGAAATGTCGCCAAGGGTGCCGAAATCGTTCTCGGCAATTTTGCGGAGGATGCGGCGCATGATCTTGCCGGACCGCGTCTTGGGAAGGCCGGGCGTGAAGTGGATGATATCCGGGGTGGCGATCGGGCTGATCTCGGTCCGCACATGGACGCGCAGGGCCTTTTCCAGGAGCTCCGAGCCGTCCTCGCCTTCCATCAGCGTGACGTAGCAATATATGCCCTGGCCCTTGAGGTCGTGAGGGTAACCGACCACCGCCGCTTCCGCGACCTTCGGGTGCGACACCAGCGCGCTTTCGATCTCCGCCGTGCCTAGGCGGTGGCCCGAAATGTTGAGCACGTCGTCGACCCGGCCGGTGATCCAGTAATAACCGTCCTCGTCGCGGCGGCAGCCGTCGCCGGTGAAATAGCGGCCGCGATAGGTGCTGAAATAGGTCTCGGCGAAGCGCTGGTGGTCGCCATAGATGCTGCGCATTTGGCCGGGCCAGGAGCGGGTGATGCAGAGGTTGCCCGACGCCGCGCCGTCCAGCACCTCGCCCTCCGGCCCGACCAGCTGGAGGTCGATGCCGAAGAACGGGCGCCCCGCCGAACCCGGTTTCATGTCGTGCGCTCCGGGTAAGGTGGTGATCATGATGCCTCCGGTTTCGGTCTGCCACCAGGTGTCGACGATTGGGCAGCGCTCGTCGCCGACCGTTTCCCAGTACCAGCGCCAAGCCTCGGGGTTGATCGGTTCGCCGACGGTGCCGAGCAGGCGGAGCGAGGAGCGGTTGTGCCTGGTCACCGGCGCCTCCCCTTCCCGCATCAGCGCGCGGATCGCGGTGGGGGCGGTGTAGAAGATGTTGACCTTGAGCCGTTCCACGACTTCCCAGAAGCGGGAGAAATCGGGGTAGTTCGGCACGCCCTCGAACATCAAGGTGGTCGCGCCGTTGGCGAGCGGGCCGTAGACGACGTAGCTGTGCCCGGTGACCCAGCCGACATCGGCGGTGCACCAGAAGATTTCGCCTTCCTTGTAGTCGAAGACGTAGTGGAAGGTCGCCGCGGTCCAGACGGCGTAGCCGCCGGTGGTGTGGAGCACGCCTTTCGGCTTTCCGGTGGAGCCGGAGGTGTAGAGGATGAAGAGCGGATCCTCGGCGTTCATCGGTTCGGGGGGGCAATCTTCGGGGACCAGCGGGGCCATGTCGTGGAGCCAATGGTCGCGGCCTTCGGTCCAGTCGATATGTTGCCGAAGGTGCCGCACAACGAGGACTGCTTCGACCGCGGACCCTTTGGCGAGGGCGGCGTCTACGTTGGCTTTGAGTGGTACCAGCTTACCGCCGCGCAGGCCCCCGTCGGCGGTGATCACGAAGCGGCTGGCGCAATCCTCGATGCGGCCGTGGAGGGCTTCCGGAGAGAAGCCGCCGAACACCACCGAGTGCACCGCGCCGATCCGCGCGCAGGCGAGCATCGCCACCGCGGCCTCGGGGATCATCGGCATGTAGAGGGTGACCCGGTCGCCCTTGCCCGCGCCGAGCGCCTTCAGGCTGTTGGCCATGGCGACGACTTCGCGGTAGAGCTCGCCGTAGGTCAGGCTTCGGCCGGAACCGGGCTCGTCCCCTTCGAACAGGATCGCGACCTGATCCGCGCGGCTGTCCAGATGCCGGTCGACGCAATTGTAGGAGAGGTTGAGCACGCCGTCCTCGAACCAGCGGATCTCGACGGGATCGAATGAGGAGCCGTCGATCTGCGTCGGCGCCTGCACCCAGTCGATCCGCCCCATCTGCTCGCGCCAGAAGCCGTCCGGGTCGCTCAAGGAGCGCGCGTACATCGCTTGGTACTCTTCGGCGTTGCAGTGGCTGGTGCGGACGAAGGCTTCGGGCGGCGAGACTCGGTCGATCATCAATGCTCTCCTGTGGGGCCTGAGTAGCCACCCGGACGCCGCGTTTCCAGCGCCGCGAAGCACCCGCCATGGTAACCTGGATCAGGCTGTTAGTTCCGGAACTCGGCCCCGATTTCGCGGGTTTAAAGCGATCATGTCGGCCCCGAACCAAGCCAGTATCGCGTCTTCCGCTGCCGGGGCCACTCCAGATCAATCCCAACGGGGGAAGAAGATGTTCTTCGGCACCAAGTCCGACAGCGGAACCGCGCTCCTGACGCAGGAGGCCAGGGTGCTTGAGGTCGGCGTTTATCGCGGCCCGCATTATTACAGCCACACGCCGATGGTGCGCGTGCAGGTCGATCTCGGCCGCCTGGAGGAGTTCCCGACCAACCAGATCCCGGGCTTTGCCGATGCGCTGCTCAAGCTGATCCCAGGCGTCGGCCGTCACCGCTGCTCCTTGAAGGTGCGCGGCGGCTTCGAGAAGCGGCTGCACGAAGGCACCTGGCTCGGCCACGTCGCCGAGCATGTCGCGCTTGAACTGCAAACGCTGGCCGGCTCGCGGGCGGTGCGCGGAAAGACGCGGTCGGTGAAGAACCGGCCGGGCGTCTACAACGTCATGTTCGCGTATAACGAGGAGCAGGTCGGGCTCGCGGCCGGGCGCATCGCGTTCGAGCTGGTCGATTCGCTGCTTCCCGCCGAGCTGCAGGGCCTGCGCGGCCTCGACAAGATCTACCGCTTCGACACTGGCGGCAAGGAGGCGGGCGGCGAGTTCGACTTCGAGCGGCGCATGGACGCGCTTCGGCGGCTGGTGCGCCGCAACCAGCTTGGCCCCACCACCAAGTCCCTCGTGGATGAGGCGACGCGCCGTGGCATTCCGGTGATGCGGCTCGACACGCAGAGCCTGATCCAGCTCGGCCACGGCAAATTCGCCAAGCGAATCCGCGCCTCCATCACCGGCCAGACCAGCTTTGTCGCAACCGAGCTCGCATCGAACAAGGACATGACCAAGAAATTGCTCGACGAAAGCGGCGTTCCGGTGCCGCGCGGCGTGGTGGTGCGCGATGCGGACGAGGCGGTGCGCGCCGCCAAGCGCCTCGGCTACCCACTGGTGGTGAAGCCGCTCGACGGCAATCACGGCCGCGGCGTGACCATCGCAATCACGAGCGACGACCAGCTCCGCTTCGGCTTCGCGGCGGCGCAGGCGCAGGCGAAGACCAAGGACGTCATCGTCGAGCAGTTCTTCGAGGGTAACGACCACCGAATCCTGGTCGTGGGCGGCAAGATGATCGCTGTCGCCGAGCGCATCCCGGCGCAGGTCGTCGGCGACGGCGTGTCCACCATCCGCCAGCTCGTCGAGGAGGTGAACAAGGACCCGCGGCGCGGCAACGGGCATGAGAATGTCATGACCCGGATCAAGATCGATTCGCTGGTGGAGGAATATCTCGGCCGCTCCGGTCTGACGCCGGACAGCATTCCGGAGGCCGAACGGGTGGTGTTGCTGCGGGCAACCGCCAATCTTTCCACCGGCGGCACCGCCGTAGACCGCACCAACGAGATTCACCCGGACAATGCCGACATCGCCCGCCGGGCGGCCTTGATCATCGGGCTGGATGTGTGCGGGGTGGACTTCGTCTGCCCGGACATCAGCCGCTCGGTGCGCGAGACCGGCGGCGGGGTGATCGAACTCAATGCCGCCCCCGGGCTTCGCATGCATATCGAGCCTTCGGAAGGCGCGCCGCGCGATGTCGCCAAGCCGATCATCGAGATGCTCTTCCCGCGCGGCAAGAAGGCGCGGGTGCCGATCCTCGCGATCACCGGCACCAACGGCAAGTCCACCGTCGGGCGGATGATCAAGCACATCCTGCGCTACACCGGCTGCACCGTCGGCCTGACCTCGACGACGGGCGTGTACGTCAACGACATCCTTACCCATGACGGCGATGCCACCGGGCCCAGGAGCGCGCGGATGATCCTGCGCGATCCGACGGTGGAAGTGGCGGTGCTCGAAACAGCGCGCGGCGGCCTGTTGCGCGAGGGGCTGGCGTACAAGGAAGCGGACATCGCCGCCTGCCTCAACGTCACCGCCGATCACCTGGGCCTCAAGGGCATCGAGACGATCGAGGACCTCGCCCACGTCAAGCAGGTGGTGGTCGAGGCGGTGCGCCGCGACGGCTATTCGATCCTCAACGCCGACGATCCGCTGTGCATCAAGATGGCGCGGCGGGCCGGCGGGCAGGTCGTCTGGTTCACGCTCTGCGGCGGCGCCGAAATGTCGCCGATGGTGCGCGAGCATATCGAGAATGGCGGCATGGCGGTGGTCCGCGAGCCCGGCGAGGACGGCGGCACGATGGTCCTTTACGAGGACAATCGCCGCGAGTTCATCATGAAGGCCGGCGACATCCCGGCGGCGCTGCACGGCATGGCCGAGTTCAACGTCGCCAACGCGCTTGCCGCCGCCGCGATGGCTCTGGTGCACGGCGTGCCGATCCTCACCATCCGGTCGGCGCTGACCCAGTTCAGCTCCACGTTCGAGCAGAATCCGGGCCGCCTCAACGTCCACGACGCGCACGGCTTCCGGGTGATCGTCGATTACGCCCACAACGCCGCCGGCCTGGAGGCGCTGGGCAAGGTCGTGAAGGGCCTCAGCAACCGCTACAAGCGGACCATCGGCACCGTCTCCATGGCCGGCGACCGCCGCGATCAGGACATCATCGAGCTTGGGCGGATCGCCGCCGAGATTTTCGACGAGCTGATCTTCCGCGAGGATCCCGCGACGCGTGGGCGGCCGCGCGGCGAGGTGATGGGACTGCTCAAGGAAGGCGCCAAGGAAGCCGGCCGGACGGACGACCATATCCACCTGATCGCCGGCGAGGCAGCCTCGACCGCCGCCGCGCTTGCCATGGGCCGCCCAGGCGACCTCATCGTCATCACGCCGACCGAGGTTCGCGGCGCCTGGCAACAGGTCAACGACTTCAAGCCCGCCGCGGCCCGCACCGGGGCGCGCGGCGCGCTCCAGCCGGCGGAATAAGGACGCGCACATGTCCGGAAAAGACGAGGGCCGCTGGGCCCTGATCGTCCATGGCGGCGCCAAGCCATGGGAGAAAGAGGAGGAGCAGGCCAACCGCGACGGCATCGCCCAGGCTGTGAAGGCGGGATCGAAGGTGCTTGCCGATGGCGGCAGCGCGGTCGAGGCGGTCGAGGCCGCGATCCGGGTGCTCGAGGACCTGCCGGTGTTCAACGCCGGCACTGGATCGGCGCCCAACGAAGCGGGCGGGATCGAGATGTGCTCCGGCCTGATGGACGGCAGCAACCTTTCGGCCGGCGCGGTCGGCGCGATCCGTCAGGTGCGGCACCCGATCACGGTGGCGCGCCAGTTGCTGCCGGAAAAGGAAATCCTCCTGGTCGGCGAAGGCGCGTTGTTGTTCGCCCAGGCCAACGGCGCCGAGCTTGCAACCGACGAGGAGCTCAAGGCCGAAGCCGAGAAACAGGCGCTCGCCGAAGGGCTGCACGACACCGTGGGCGCGGTGGCGATGGACCAGGGGGGCAACCTCGCCGCCGGCACCTCCACTGGCGGGCTCAACGGACAAAAGGTGGGGAGGATCGGCGACAGTCCGCTGCCGGGCGGCGGGCTTTATGCGGACAACCACCTCGCCGCCATTTCCTTCTCCGGCGATGGCGAGACGATCACCCGCCTCGCGCTTGCCAGCCGCGTCATGGCCTCGATCGAGGACGGGCTGCCGATGGAGGAGGCGATCGCCAAGGGGCTTGCCAAGCTGCCCGGCACCGGCGGCGCCGACGCGGACGGCGGCGCGATCGGCATCGACAAGCACGGCACCCTCGCCTGGGCGCACAACAGCCCGATGTTTGCCGTCGCCTACCTCACCGCCGGCATGGCCGAACCCAAAGCATTTCTGCACAAGGACGAAGAAACCCGTGGCTGACCAAGAACGCCCGCGCGGCTGCCTGATCATCATCGGCGGCCATGAGGACCGCGACCCCAAGAACGAGCGCGTGATCCTGCGCGAAGTGGCCCGCCACGTGAAGGGCGGCAAGCTCGTCCTCGCCACCGTCGCAAGCCACCGGCCGGAAGGCTATTTCGAGGAATATCAGGCGGCGTTCTCCGATCTGGATGTCGGCGAGCTGGTCGAGCTCTATGTCGAGGAGCGCAGCCGCGCCGGGGACGAGGACAAGCTTGCCGTGCTCGACGATGCGGCGGCGGTGTTCTTTTCGGGCGGCGACCAGCTGCGCATCACCAGCCAGATCGGCGACACCGGAATCGAAGCCAAGGTGCGGGCGATTTACGAGCGCGGCGGGCTGATCGCGGGCACCTCGGCCGGCGCGTCGGTGATGAGCGAGACGATGCTGGTCAAGGGTTCCAGCAAGGAGACGCACCGGATCGGCGACCTTCACATGTCGCCGGGCATGGGGCTGGTGCGCGACGTGATCATCGATCAGCATTTCGCGGAGCGCGGGCGGATGGGGCGGCTACTGGGCGCGGTAGCGCATAACCCGCGCGTGCTCGGCCTCGGCATCGACGAGGATACGGCGGTGATGGTCGAGGGCGACACGTTCCGGGTGATCGGATCGGGCGGCGTCTACGTGGTGGACGGCACCGACGTCACCTACTGCAACCTTGCCGAGGCGCGGGCGGAATGCGCGCTGTCGATGCACGACGTGCGGGTGCACGTGCTGTCGGACGGCGACGGCTTCGACCTGAAGGCGCGCAAGCCGCTGCCGCCGAAGCGGGACTGAGAATTGGGTTCACGCGGAGGCGCGGAGGCGCGGAGACGCGGAGGGGGCCTGTGCGCTTTTCCTACCCCGAGCGGAGACTCGGGCCCTTTAAAGGACGGGCTGCGCCGGAGTTCTACAACCCACCCCGCGCGCTCGACCCCTCCGCGTCTCCGCGCCTCCGCGTGAACCCACCTTCTTGCTGAGGCCATGGGAGCCTTTCACCCGCTCGCCGGTTATGCTGCAATGCAACAAGAACACATTCTCGAGCTCGGTGCCGAGCGCAGCCTTTTCGTGTCTCAGCAGGGGAAAGGGCCCGACCTCGTCCTGATCCATGGGGCGATGACGACCGCGCACGACTGGCTAGTCAGCCCCGTCTACAAGGCCTTGGCCAAGTCGCACCGGGTGACGGTGGTGGACCGGCCGGGGCACGGCGTGAGCCGGCGGCCGCGCTTTGGCGGCACCCCGCGCGAGCAGGCCGATCAGATTGCCGAGGGGCTGGAGCTGCTCGGCATTCGCAGGGCGGTGTTCGGGGCGCACAGCTTTGGCGGGCTGGTGGCGCTGGCGCTGGCGGAGCGGCACCCGACGCTGGTTGCCGAGCTGGTGCTGGTGGCGCCGATGGCCTTTCCCGAGCCGCGGCTGATCGAGCACAGCATGCTTGCGCCGCGCGCCGCGCCCTTGTTCGGGCCGCTCTTCTCGCGCTTTGCCGAGTTCACGCAGATGGACCGGCCGATGGTGGATCTGCTGCACGGGGTGATGTTCGGCCCGGCGCCGGTGCCTGGCGAGTGGAAGGCGACCTATCCGTATCCGCTGATCCTTAGCGCCGGAGCGATGGTGGCCGAGGGCGAGGACAGTGCGTCGATGATGCCGCTGTCGCCGGCCGGGACGGTCGACATGCGCAAGATCGAGGTCCGCACCCAGGTGCTGACCGGCACCTCCGACCGGGTGGTAGAGGACGAGCGCCAGGCCAAGGCGCTGGCGCGGATGCTCCCGAACGGGAGTTTGATCGAGGTGGAGGGCGCGGGGCATATGCTGCACCACAGCCATGCGGAGGTGGTGGTGCGGGCGCTGCAGGGGGCGTTCGCGAGCGCTTAGGCGGGCGAACCCCATTAACCCGCTCATCCTGAGTAGCCATTGAGCCTGTCGAAATGGCGTATCGAAGGACGCACAGCCCTATTCGCCTGGTCCTTCGATACGGGCCTTCGACACGGGAACCCGCCAAAGTAATACTTTGGCGGGTGCCCTGCTCAGTCCCTACTCAGGATGAGCGGGGCGGGGCGTGGCCGCTGCTCCGCGGCCCTCTCAGATCCCCAGCTCCGAACGATACCGGTCGTAGCAGCGGGCGCCGCAGAGGAGGCGGATGAGGGCGCCTTCCGCCATCGGGCGGGCGCGGCGCGGGTCTTCCTCGACCAGGGGGCGGATCACTTCCTTGTTCCACTCCTCCGAATGCTTGACGTCGAGCACGGCGTGGAGGTCGAAATAGTGCCGCTCGCGGCCGGTGAAACCGAGGCGCTTCAGGGCCGCGGCGGTGTAGGCCGAGCGGGCGGGCGCGGTGAGCTCGATGACGCCGAGCGCGCCGACCGAGTGGAAGGCGTAGCGGCGGTTGGTCGCCATCGCCGTCATCGCGTTGGCAAGCGCGAGGCTTTGCCAGCAGGTCGCCTCGATGCGGGGGTTGAGTTCGAGCCGTTCGACCAAAGTGTCGAGCAGCGGGCCGTGCATGCCCTTGGGGTTGCCCTTGCCCATTTCGTCCCAATAATTGCGGGCGAGTTCGAGCTTGGGGCGGGTCGGCATCTTGATCTGGGTAAGGGCGGTCAAGTCCTCGAAGCCCGCCTCGCCGGCGGCTTCCTGTTCGAGGAACCAGCGCAGTTCGTCGAGGGTCGCTTCCTCGGCAAGCCAGGGGAACAGCGCGTCGCCCTGGCCGGGGCCTTCCGCCTGCAATGCTTCGAACCAGGCGATGAAGGCGTCGGCGTCTTCCGGCGCGTCGGCTGCGCGCTCCGCTACCTCGCGGCGCAAGGCTTCAATGAACGCGCCTTCCAGCCTCTGGAAGCGGGCGTCGCGTTCGAGCGTCTTTTCCCAGTCGGCGGAGGGGAAGCCGGGCTGCAGCCGGTCGTGGTTCCACCCCGCCAAGGCCGCCTGGAAACCGTGGCTGAGGTAAAGCGGGGATGCCGGGGTGACGGCCTCGAGCCGCATCTGGGTAGCCATGACTGATCCGTTTTGTTGAGGACTTGCAACGGTTGAACTGGCAAAGGGGGGCAGGGTTCCGCTCACGTAATGGACAGCTATGGACTGCGATTTCCTGGTGTTGGGCGGCGGCATTGCCGGCCTTTCCGCCGCTGCCGCGCTTGGGGGGCATGGGCGGGTGGTTGTGCTGGAGGCGGAAGACGCATTGGGCTTTCACTCGTCGGGGCGCAGCGTTTCCTTCAGCCACTATGGCATCGGCAACGCCGCGGTGCGCGGCCTGACCGCGTGGAGCCGCGATTTCCTCGAAGGCCAGCCGGAGGGGTTTTGCGACACGCCGGTCGCCGTATTGTCGCACTCCGTCTATTTCGCGACGGAGGAAATGCTGCCCAGGCTCGCCGAATTGCAGGCGGAAATGGCACGATTCACAGACGCGATCAGACCGGTGGGGCCTGAGGAATTGCGGGCGCTGTGCCCGGTCCTGCGCACGGGGGACGGTGGCGCGGTTTCGGGCATCTACGATCCGACGGCGCTCAAGCTGGACGCCGATGCATTGCTCCACTCCTATGCTCGGCAGGTGCGCGCGGGGGGCGGGGCGATCCACACCGGGTGCCGCGCAGCCGCGATCCGGTACGAGGGCGGCAGATGGACGGTGGAGACGGAGGATGGCGGCCGCTGGTCGGCGCCGGTGCTGGTCAACGCCGCGGGGGCGTGGGCGGACCGGGTAGCGGCGATGGCCGGGGTGCGGCCGATCGGCCTGGAGCCCAAGCGGCGAACCATTATCGTCATCGATCCGCCGACGGGCACCGACTTCTCCGCCTGGCCGTTCGTGCACAGCGCGGTGAGCGATTTCTACATGCTGCCGGAATCGGGCCAGCTTCTGGTCTCGCCGGTGGACGAGGTGGAGGACGAGCCGGGCGATGCGCAGCCGGAGGATTACGACATCGCGCTGGCCGCCTACCAGCTCGAGCAATACACCACCCTGTCCGTCAGCCGCATCGCCCACCGTTGGGCGGGCCTGAGGAACTTCGTGGCCGACCGGACGCCGACTGCGGGCTTCGACGGGCAAGCGCCCGGCTTCTTCTGGTTGGTCGGCCAAGGCGGCTACGGGCTTCAGACGGCGCCGGCGATGGCGGCGGTTGTCGAGGCGCTTGCGATCGGCGGCGCCTGGCCGCAGGGGCTTGCCGAATGGGGCGTCGTCCCCGAAACGGTGACGCCCGATCGCCTGCGCAACGGACTGCCGCATTGACGGCAACCCGAGTCACGCAGGGACGTTTGGCGGAAAGATAAAGGGGATATTCTTGGATCAGACTGCCCAGTGGCAACAGCAGCCGTCCGGTTCCGGCGGCTCGAACGCCTTTCCGCCGCCGCCTTTGCCTCCTCGCGGCCAGCCTCCCCACGGCAAACCGCCGCGCGGCCGTGCCTGGTATAATCCCCTGCGCTGGGGCTGGCGGCGCATCGCGCTCGGCTTCATCGCGCTTCTGATGCTGCTGATCGCCTGGCTGGCGATCACCGCGCCGCTTTCCAAATCGCTCCAGCCCGTCGCGGCGCCGAGCCTCACCCTGCTCTCGGCCGACGGCGTTCCGATCGCCCGAAGGGGCGCCGACATCCGCGCGCCCATCGATCTATCGAAGCTTCCGGCCCACGTCCCCAACGCCTTTATTGCGATCGAGGACAAGAGGTTCAGAAGCCACCTCGGCGTTTCGGCACGCGGCATCGCCCGCGCCGCCTGGCGCAATATCGGCGCCGGCGGCGTCAAGGAAGGCGGCAGCACGATTACGCAGCAGCTCGCCAAGATCAGCTTCCTGAGCTCCGAACGGACCATGAGCCGCAAGGGGCAGGAAGTGCTGATCGCCTTCTGGCTCGAAGCCTGGCTCGACAAGGAACAGATCCTCGAGCGTTACCTGTCGAACGTCTACCTCGGCGACAACGTCTACGGGCTGCGCGCCGCCTCCCACCATTATTTCAGCGTGCCGCCGGAGAAGCTCAGCGTCGCCCAGGCGGCGATGCTGGCCGGCATGGTCAAGGCGCCGTCCCGCCTGGCGCCAACCAAGAATTTCAAGCAGGCGCGTGAGCGCGGCCGGTTGGTGATCGCCGCGATGATCGACCAGGGCTTCATTACCAACGCCCAGGCGCGCGCTCTCAAACCGGCCAAGCTCAAGGTCGAGGCGCAGAGCGCCAACGTGCCGACCGGCACCTATTTCGCCGATTGGGTGCTTCCGGCCGCCCGCGCGCGCGGCGACGCCGAGGAAGCCTATGGCGCCCAGACGGTGCAGACCACGCTCGACAGCCGGATCCAGAAGATGGCGCTGCAGACGGTGCGCAAGGCGGGCCTCGGCTCTGCCCAGGTCGCGCTGGTCGCGATGCGGCCGGACGGCAAGATCGTCGCCATGGTCGGCGGCAAGGATTATGCGCGAAGCCCGTTCAACCGCGCCACCCAGGCCCGCCGCCAGCCCGGATCGGCGTTCAAGCTGTTCGTCTGGCTCGCCGCCCTGCGATCCGGAATGGACCCCGACGACCAGGTTGCCGACCGGCCGCTTCGGGTCGGCAGCTGGCAGCCCAAGAACTACGCCAACAAATATCGCGGCACGCTGAGCCTGAAGGACGCGCTGGCGGTGTCGAGCAACGTCGCCTCGGTACGGCTGTCGCAGAAGGTGGGCATGGAGAATGTCATCCGCACCGCCCGCGATCTCGGCGTCACCAGCCCATTGAAAGACAATCCCAGCCTTGCTCTGGGCACGTCGGGCGTCACCCTGCTCGAGCTCACGTCGGCTTATGCGGCTGTTGCAGCCGGCGCCTACCCGATCCGCCCGGTAGGGTTGGAGGACGAGGTTCGTCCCTGGTATCAGCGGATGTGGGACCGGGGCGTGGCGGGCGCGTCCAGCGATCCCAATTTCGACGAAATGAAGGAGATGCTGGGCGCCGTCGTGCAGCAGGGCACCGGCCGCGCCGCCGCGCTCTCGGTCCCCGCTTACGGCAAGACCGGCACCACCCAGGACAGCCGCGACGCGGTGTTCGTCGGCTTCACCGACGATCTGGTGGTCGGCGTGTGGATCGGCAACGACGACAACAGCCCGCTGCCCGGCGGCATGGCGGGCGGCGGAATGCCGGCCAAGATCTGGCGGGACTTCACCGCCCAGGCGGTGGGCTCGCGTGCCGCAGCGCCGACGGCGCCGCCGATCGCCGCGCCGGTGCAGGTACAGGCGAGCGACGCCAATGCATCGGTGACCCTGCCGGTGGAGGGGCTCGATGTCGGCGTAAGCGTCGATGCGAACGGCTTTACCGTTTCCGCCGAGCCGAGCGACCCGGGGGCCCGGCGTGCGCCCGAGGACGAGCCGGCGCCGGAAGACGACGATCCGGACGCGATCCTGCCCGACGGCCCGCCCGCCGGCGGGCGCGACCGCGACACCGTCCGGGATCGGGACCGGGAGCGCGCCCGCGACGACGCCGAGCGCGGCCCGGACGGCGATGTCTGAGGACAAGACGCAGCTTGCGGAGGATCGCACCGACATGGCCGAGGATCGCACGATCCTTGCCAACGAGCGGACCTTCGCCGGCTGGATGCGCACGGGCTTCGCCTCGGTGGGCGTCGGCCTCGGCTTTCAGGCGCTGTTCGCGCAGATGCAGCCGGCGTGGATTCCCAAGCTCATCGCCACCGCCTTTCTGGTGGTGGCGATTGCCGTGTTCGTCACGGCCGAACGGCGGGCCTGCTGGATCATCGGGCGGCTGAGCAGCCACAAGGTCGAGACTGTGCGGACGCGCAACCTGCGGATCATGACCTACACGGTGGTCGCGGCGATCGCGGCGTTGATCGCTGCGCTGTGGCTGGTGAAGATGAAGCGGCAGGGGGCTTAGGAGCGCCCTTCTCCATGGTTGGCGGGAGAGGCTGTGCGTCCTTCGAGACGCCGCTTCGAGACGGCTTCGCCTCCTCAGCGGCTCCTCAGGATGAGCGGTGTTGGGAGTGAACCCGGCATTATGCCGAGAATTCCATTATTCCGCTCATCCTGAGGAGGGACTGAGCCTGTCGAAGGCCCGTCTCGAAGGACCCGGAGAAAGAGGCCGTGCGTCCTTCGAGACGCCGCTTCGAGACGGCTTCGCCTCCTCAGCGGCTACTCAGGATGAGCGGGGTGGGGGTATTCGCCGCGTTGTGGCTGGTGAAGATGAAGCCGACAGGCTGAAGAAAAGCCCCTCCCCGCACATGCCGGGAAGGGGCTGTTTCTTTTACCGTCAATTCTGAAGAGCGTCAGTAACCGTCGCGGCGGGCGCGGCGGCGGTCGAGCACCTTCTTGGCGACATAGCCGCCGCCGAGCAGCAGGCCGAGCGGACCGAGGCCGCGGCGTGCCACCATCGCAATGCCGGTGCCGATCAACGCGCCGCGCAGGCCGCTGCCGCCTTCACGGCTGTTGCCGTAGCGGCTGCCCATGCGCTGGCCGACATAGCCGCCGAGAATCTTGCCCAACATCGTTTCGTCTCCAATTACAGGTCGCCGGGAAAACCTCGATGGAGCGGCGAAGGTTCCCCTCAGGCCAGGAACAGCTCCGCCGCCGCTTCGACGATCGCGTCCATGTCCAGGCGGTATTCGCGGTAGAGATCGTGGAGGTCGCCGGTCTGGCCGAAGCGGTCGACGCCGAGGGGGCTGACGCGATGGCCGTGGACGCCGCCGAGCCAGGAGAGGGAGGCTGGGGCGCCGTCCAGGAGGGTGACGAGGCCGGCGGTTGGGGAGAGTGGGGCGAGAAGGGTTTCCACATGCGCTGGGCCCCCTCCACCAAGCTTCGCTTGGTCCCCCTCCCCGTTCCGGGGAGGAGTTTTCCACCGCGCGGCCGCACGCGCCGACCAGCCTCGGTGGAGGAGGTCGGGGGAGGTGATTGCGAGGAGGCCCAGGCCGGGGACGTCGTCCTTGAGCGCTTCCCAGGCGGCGAGGGCTTCCGGGGCGAGGGCGCCGGAATAGACCAAAGCGGCTTCGGCCCCTTCCCCGGGTTGGCGGAGCCAGTAGCCGCCGGCCACTGCGTCCCCCTTCCAGCTTTCGTCCTGCCGCTCCACCTGAGTCACGGTGCGGGTGGTGAGGCGCAGGTAGACGCTTTCGCCGTCGGGGCTCTGCATCAGGCGGAAGGCTTCCTCCATCAGCAGCGCCAGTTCGTCGGCGAAGGCGGGTTCGTAGTGCCTGAGGCCCGGCTGGCCGAGCGCGATGAGCGGCGGGTTGATCGACTGGTGGGCGCCGCCTTCCGGGCCGAGCGTCACGCCGGACGGCGTGGCGACGAGCAGGAAGCGGGCGTCCTGGTAGCAGGCGTAGTTGAGCGCATCGAGGCCGCGGGCGATGAACGGATCGTAGACGGTGCCGATCGGGAACAGCCGGTCGCCGAACATGTCGCCGGCCAAACCAAGCGCCGCGAGCATCAGGAACAAATTGTTCTCGGCGATGCCCAATTCGATGTGCTGGCCGGCCTGGTGTCCGCCCCATTTCTGGGCGGAGGGGATTTTGGCGGCGGCGAAGACGTCGGCCAATTCCGAGCGGCGGAACAGGCCGCGCTGGTTCACCCAGGCGCCGAGGTTGGTGGAGACGGTGACGTCGGGCGAGGTGGTGACGATCCGCTCGGCCAGCGGGCCGCCGGCACGGCTGAGATCGAGCAGGATCCGGCCGAACGCCGCCTGGGTGGATTGCTCCTCGCCCGCGGGCACCGGGATGGCCGGCACCTCGGCGACGTTCCACACGCGCTCGCGCTTTGCACGGGTAATGCGGCTGCCGTCGACCAGCGAACGCACCGCCTCCGCCGAATTGCCGCCGAGGCCCGCCCAAGGCTCCCACTCCTCGCCTTCCGCGATGCCCATCTTGTCGCGCAAGGCGGCAATCTGGCCAGGGTTCATCAGGCCGGCGTGGTTGTCCTTGTGGCCGGCGAAGGGCAGCCCCTGCCCTTTTACCGTGTAGGCGATGAACAGGGTCGGCACGTCATCTTGCGCGGCGTCGAACGCCTCGACCAGGCTTGCCATGTCGTGGCCGGCGAGGTTGGTCATCAAGGCGGCGAGCGCGTCGTCGTCGCGGGCGTCGAGGACCGGCTTCGTCTCCGGCGCGTCCTTGAGCAGGCGTTCGCGCCACGCGGCGCCGCCGAGATAGGAAAGCGCCGCGTAATCGGCGTTGCCGACCTCGTCGATCCAGGCCTTCAATGCCTCGCCGCCGGGTTCGGCGAAGGCGGCTTCCATCTTCTTGCCGTACTTCAGGGTGACGACTCGCCAGCCGCAGGCGGCGAAGATGTCGTCGAACCGCCTGAACATCCGCTCGGCGGTGGTGTGGTCGAGCGACTGGCGGTTGTAGTCGACGATCCACCAGCAATTGCGGATGTCGTGTTTGTAGGCCTCGATCAGGCACTCGTAGATATTGCCCTCGTCGAGCTCGGCATCGCCCATCAGGGCAACGAAGCGGCCGGCTTGATCGGGCGTCATCATGCCGTGGGCGAGCATGTAATCCTGCACCAGGCTGGAGAAGGCGGTGACCGCGACGCCGAGGCCGACCGAGCCGGTGGAGAAATCGACCGGGATCTTGTCCTTGGTGCGGCTCGGATAGCTTTGCATGCCGCGGAAAGCCCGGAAATTCTCGAGCTGCTCGCGGCTTTGCGTGCCCATCAGATAGTGGATGGCGTGGAGCACCGGCCCGGCATGGGGCTTCACCGCCACCCGGTCGTTGGGGCCGAGCGCGTGGAAATAGAGCGCCGCCATGATCGCCGTCATCGACGCGCAACTCGCCTGGTGGCCGCCGACCTTCAAGCCGTCGCGGCTGTCCCGCAGGTGGTTGGCGTTGTGGATCGTCCAGGCGGACAGCCAGCGCAGCCTGTCGTCGAGAAGGCGAAGCGCGTCGAGATCGGGTGAGGATTTGGTCAGCATGGAGGGCGCCTTAGCCCCCCGCGTCCGGTCGCAACAGGGGTCGGAGGTTGACCCGCTTGAACTGGCAGCGAAGAGTGCCGCGCTGATGGTTGCCGCTTACCCCCCATTCAACACCTTTGCCGAGGCGTCCGGCGACTATGCCCAAGCGCGCCCGCTTTACCCCGCCGCCTTGTTCGAGTGGATCGCCGAGCAGAGCCCGGCGCGAGACCGGGTGTGGGACTGCGCGACCGGGAACGGGCAGGCGGCGATCGGGCTTGCGGCGCATTTCGCCCAGGTCGAGGCGACCGATGTTGCGCAGGAGCAGGTCGGCCAGGGCAAGCCGCGTCCGAACATCCGTTATTCGGCCCAGCCGGCGGAGCGGACGGAATTCGCGGACGGGCGCTTCGATGCGGTCACGGTGGCGCAGGCGCTTCATTGGTTCGATCTGCCGGCATTCTGGCGTGAGGTGCGGCGGGTGGCTCGGCCCGGCGCTTTGTTCTGCGCCTGGGGCTATGCCTGGTTCCGCTACGGCGGCGAGGTGGAAGAGGCTTTGGTCGATCCGGTGAAAGCGCTGGTGGCGCCTTATTGGGCGGCGAACAACAGGTTGCTGTGGGACGGCTATCGCGACGTGGACGTGCTGTTTCCCTTTCCCCGGATCGCGGCACCGTTCTTCGAGCTGGAGCTCGACACCACGGCAAGCGGGATCGCGGGCTATGTTCGGACCTGGTCCGCGTTCAAGCGCGCCGCCGCCTCCGGGCCGGCGGCCGCCGCCGCGCTGGAAGAGGCGCTGGCGCAAGGGCTGGAACGGCTCGGTTCCGACAGGCCGGTGCGGGCAGTGACGCCTCTCGCCGTGGCCGCGGGGCATGTGCGGTGAGTCGCGCAGTCTATTGACAGGAATGTCAGCGACGGGCAGCGTTTCGTATGCCTTATCGCCACGCCATCGGCATCGCGCCCGACGACATCGACCATATGGGGCACGTCAACAACAGCGTGTATCTGAAATGGGTGCAGGACGCCGTGGTCGGCTATTGGCAGGCGATCGCGCCGGCCGAGGCGGTCGCCGCCCACCTCTGGGTCGCGCTCAAGCACGAGATCACCTACCGGCGGCCGGCGTTCCTGGACGACATCGTGGTGGCCGATGTGATCGCCGAGCAAGTGAAGGGCGCCCGCGCTTTTTTCTCAACGGTGATCCGCCGCGGCGAGGACGTGGTGGCGGAAGTGAGAAGCTGCTGGTGCTGCCTCGATTCGGTGACCCGCAAGCCGGCGCGGCTGGCCGGCGATGTGGTGCGGCGCTTCGTTCCCGACTGACGGTTGGGGGGGGACGCGCCGACGGCCCGAGGGGGCGGGGGCCGCCGGCGCGAACTGGTGAAACCTAGTGGGTTGCGCCGGGCTTCTTGCCGCGGACCGCATCGGCCTGGGCCTGGGCGTGGGACACCGCCTGGTCGATCTCCTGGGCGCTGGCGAGCCGCGGAGGAATGCCTTCGCTCGGCGAGGGCGTTTCCACGGCAAGGAACGCCGCAACCGCAAGCAATCCGCTGAAACCCGCACCCAAACGACCGATCTGCATTGTGTCCTCCCTTGTGACACAGCCTATGTGAGGGCCGGGTGCGACTGCTTCATGTCGCGGGCGGAACCAAAGTGTTTCAATTGTGTCGGCGGGGGCTGTACGCGGGGCGCGTGCGGTGCTTTTCAGGGTCGGACAAGAAGGATCGAAGCGGTGAAGAAGATCGAGGCCATCATCAAGCCGTTCAAGCTCGACGAGGTGAAGGAGGCGCTTCACGATGTCGGCGTGTCCGGGATCACCGTCCTCGAGGCCAAGGGCTTCGGGCGGCAGAAGGGGCATACCGAGCTCTATCGCGGTGCCGAATATGTGGTGGATTTCCTCCCCAAGGTGAAACTGGAAGTGGTGGTGGACGACGGCCTCGCCGACCGCGTGGTGGAGGCGATCGCCGCGGCGGCGCGGACCGGGCGGATCGGGGATGGCAAGATCTTCGTGTCGACGGTGGAGGAGGCTTTGCGGATAAGGACGGGGGAGCGGGGGTCGGACGCGATTTAGGCGCCCCTTCCCTCTCCCTTTCGAGGGAGAGGGTTGCGCAGCCTTAGTGAGCCCCTTTTGGCGAACTTAGGCGAAGCTGGGAGAGGGTGACAGCGTCAGAGAATGATCACCACCGGTGTCACCCTCTCCAACTTCGCCTAAGCTCCTTCGTCGCTAAGGCTTCGTATCCTCTCCCTCAAGGGAGAGGGGGTCTTCATTTCCCCTCACCTTCTCCCCCTCCCTCCCCACCCCACGTGAAATATTCACGTTCCACCTGACTCGGCTGGACCCGCGCGCGCGGCGGTTCGAAAGGTGGCGCGCGAGGGCTGGGAGATTCGCCCGGCCGCACACCTTTTACATACGGGAACCGAACAGATGGCGAGCGACGCGGGCAAGATCCTGAGCCGGATCAAGGACGAAGAGATCGAGTGGGTGGACCTTCGCTTCACAGATCCCAAGGGCAAGTGGCAGCACCTTACCATGGTGTCCGGCCTGATCGACGAGGACCAGCTGACCGACGGCTTCATGTTCGACGGATCGTCCATCGCCGGCTGGAAGGCGATCAACGAAAGCGACATGATCCTGAAGCCGGACCTGGAGGCGGTGTACGTCGATCCGTTCTCGGCGACGCCGATGCTGATCCTGTTCTGCGACATCGTCGATCCGGGCACCGGCGAGCTTTATGCGCGCGATCCGCGCTCCACCGCCAAGCGCGCCGAGGCATACCTCCAATCGACCGGCATCGGCGACACTGTCTATGTCGGGCCCGAAGCCGAGTTCTTCCTGTTCGACGACGTGCGTTACGAAGACGGCTACAATTCGAGCTACTTCCGCATCGACGACATCGAGCTTCCGACCAACACCGGCCGCGAATATGAAGGCGGCAACCTTGCCCACCGGCCGCGCGCCAAGGGCGGCTATTTCCCCGTCGCGCCGGTGGACAGCGCCGTCGACATCCGCGGCGAGATGGTGTCGACCATGATCGAAATGGGCCTGCCCTGCGACAAGCACCACCATGAGGTCGCGGCCTCGCAGCACGAGCTCGGCCTGACCTACGGCAGCCTGGTGCAGACCGCCGACCGCATGCAGATCTACAAGTATGTCGTGCACATGGTCGCCCAGGCCTACGGCAAGACGGCGACGTTCATGCCCAAGCCGATCAAGGCCGACAACGGATCGGGCATGCACACCCACTTCTCGATCTGGAACGGGGCCAAGCCGCTGTTCGCCGGCAACGGCTATGCGGGCTTGAGCGAACTGGCGCTGTACTTCATCGGCGGCGTGATCAAGCACGCACGGGCGCTCAACGCCTTCACCAACCCGACCACCAACAGCTACAAGCGGCTGGTGCCGGGCTTCGAAGCGCCGGTGCTGCTGGCTTATTCGAGCCGCAACCGCTCCGCGTCGTGCCGCATTCCCTACGGCGCCGGCGAGAAGTCGAAGCGGGTCGAGTTCCGCTTCCCGGACGCAATGGCCAATCCCTACCTTGCCTATGCGGCGATCCTGATGGCCGGCCTGGACGGCGTCCAGAACCGCATCCATCCGGGCGATCCGATGGACAAGAACCTTTACGACCTGCCGCCGCAGGAGCTGGTGGAAGTGCCGACGGTGGCCGGATCGCTTCGCGAAGCGCTGCTGGCGCTGGAGGCGGACCGCGCGTTCCTGACCAAGGGCGACGTGTTCAGCGACGACCAGATCGACGCTTATATCGAGCTCAAGTGGGAAGAGCAGCTGCGCTGGGAAACGACGCCCAGCCCGGTCGAATACGATATGTATTATTCGAGCTGAGGCTTCGCCCACGGGCGAATGAAAGGGCCCTCCGTCTCGCTTCGGCAGGCGGAGGGCTTTTTTGTGGATGCCCAGGTAAGCGGTTGAGATGCCAGCGCCTTATGCTAGCAACTCCCGATGAGGTCCCTGCAGGGGACGCGGGAGAAATCGCACATGATCAAGATGAAGCTGCTCGTCGCCACGGGCATGGTTTGGGCGCTTGCCGCCGGTACCCTGGCCGCTCCGGCCGCGGCGCAAACGGCGTCCGCGCCGGCCGCCGCCGCCGCCGGGCTGGAGGGCGATCCGGCGGTGCGGATGGGCGTGCTGCCCAACGGAATGCACTACCAGATCCGCAAGAACGCCACGCCGCCGCACAATGCGTCGCTTCGCCTTCGCTTCGACGTCGGTTCGATGTACGAGCGCGAGGACCAGCGCGGGCTGGCCCACTTCATCGAGCATATGGTGCTGAACGGCACCAAGAACGTGCCGGAAGGCGAGTTCGTCCGCCGCCTCGAGCGCGCCGGGCTGAAGTTCGGGCCGGACACCAATGCATCGACCGATTTCGAGCAGACCATCTACATGCTGGAGCTGCCGCAGACCGATGCCGCGACGACGGACACGGCCCTGTTCCTGCTCCGCGAAGTGGCCGGCGAGGCGAGCTTCACGCCGAGCGCCATCGAAAGCGAGCGCGGCATCGTGCTTTCGGAGGAGCGCACCCGCGCAACGCCGCAGCTTCGCAACGCCGAGGATGAGCTTGGCTATCTGCTGAAGGGCGACATCCTGCCGCAGCGCCTGCCGATCGGGACGACCGAGGTGCTGAAAACCGCGCCGCGGGCGCGTTTCGTCGAATTCTACGACGCTTATTACCGGCCGGAGCGCGCCACCCTGATCGCGGTGGGCGATTTCGATGTCGACGCCATGGAAGCGAAGATCCGTGCCCAGTTCGGCACCTGGAAGGCCCGCGGCAAGGCCGGCGCCGAGCTGCCGGCGTCGCGCATCGCGGCGCGCGGGCCGGAGAGCCGCGTGTTTGTCGATCCCGGCGTTGCGACCCGGGTCAGCCTTGCCTGGGTGTCGCCGCCCGACCTGCGCCCCGACACCCGCGCCAACCGTATTGCGCTGACGCCCCAGGAACTCGGCATGACCGTGCTCAGCCGGCGGCTGGAGCGGATCGCGGCCGGCGCCGACGCGCCGTTTATCGCGGCCGCGGCGCTGAAGCAGGAACAGGCCGAGCGCGCCGACATCCTCCAGGTGGTCGCCATCGCCAAGCCGGGTGCGTGGCAACCGGCGCTCACCGCCATCGAGAACGAGCAGCGGCGCTTGCTGCAGTTCGGAGTGACCCAAGCGGAGCTCGACCGCGAGATCGCCGAAGTGCGAACCAGGCTGACGGCGGCCGCCACCGGTGCGGCCACCCGCCCGACGCCGGTCCTTGCCCAGCAAATGCTGCAGGCACTGAACGGCGAGGAGACCAACACCACTCCCGGGGCCGACCTCGCCATCTTCGAGGAAGCGGTACGCGGGCTCAAGGCCGAGCAGGTTTCGGCGGCGACCAAAAGCTTGTTCGCGAGCGGCGGCCCCCTTGTCTACCTGACCTCGCCGACTGCCGTCACCGGCGGCGAGACGGCCCTGCTCGCAGCCTACACGCAGTCGGCAAAGACGCCGGTCACGGCGGGCGCGGCGCAGCAGGCGGCGGCCTGGCCCTACACGAGCTTCGGAATGCCCGGCAGCGTTGCCGAGCGGCGCGAGATGGCCTCGCTCGGCGCAACCGCGATCCGCTTCGCCAACGGCGTGCGGCTGACGGTGAAGCCGACCCAGTTCCGCGACGACGAAATTTTGGTCGCGGTGCGGATGGGCAACGGCCAGGTCGGCCTGCCCGCCGATCCCGCGCCCGCCTTCATCCTCGCCAACGGCGCTTTCACGCTGGGCGGCGTCGGCAAGATGACCGCGGAGGATCTGCAGGAAGCGCTTGCCTCCCGCACCTATGGCGCTAACTTCGGCCTGGCCGAGGACGCCTTCGTGCTGAGCGGCAAAACCCGGCCCGAGGACCTCGCAATCCAGATGCAGGTGCTTGCGGCCTACGCTGCCGATCCGGCGCTTCGGCCGACCGGCTGGGAGCGGCTTCGGGCCTTCGGCGGCACCATCCACGATCAATTGGCAAGCACCCCCGGCGGGGTGGCCGCACGCGATTCCGGGGCGCTGCTCCACGGCGGCGACCGGCGCTGGGCCTTCCCGACCCGCGAAGAGCTTGCCGGAGCACAGATCGACGCCGGCAAGGCGCTGCTCGCCAAGTCGGTGCAGTCCGGCCCCGTCGAGATCGTGGTGGTCGGAGACGTCACGGTGGACGAGGCGGTGAAGCAGGTAGCGGCGACCTTCGGAGCGCTTCCTGCACGGCAGGACGTGCCGGTCTCCAAGGCGGCGCTGAAGACCAGCTTCCCGAAACCCGGGACGGTTCGCCTCACCCATGGCGGCCGCGCCGACCAGGGTTTGGCGATGATCGTCTGGCCGACGGCGGGCTTCTACGCGGACCAGAAGCAGACCCGCACCCTGAACCTGCTTGCGCAGGTGCTGCAGCTTCGCCTGATCGACGAAATCCGCGAAAAGCAGGGCACCACCTACAGCCCCAACGCAGGCCATGCGGGATCGGAGACCTTCCCCGATTACGGCACAATGACCGCCCAGATCGAAGCGCCGCCGGAGAAGCTAGACGGCTTCCTGTCCGACGCCGCCAAGATCGCCGCCGACCTGCGCACCCGGCCGATCACCGCCGACGAGCTGCAGCGCGCGCGCAAGCCGCTGGTCGAGAATATCGGCCGCCAGCGGGCAAGCAACGAATGGTGGCTGAACGAGCTGGCAAGCGTGCAGACCCGGCCCGAGGCGGTGCGCAGCATCGAAGGCGGCCTTGCCCAGTATGAGGCGGTGACGCCGGCGGATCTCCAGAAGGCGGCGCAACGCTATCTGGTCGATGCAAAGGCCTGGAAGCTAGAGGTGGTGCCCGCCAAAAAGTAAGCAGCGGGCAGGCGGCGTGTCTTATTGGAGCTGATCGGGTGGGGGAGCGGTGACACCCGCTCCCCTCTCCTCAGGCCTCCGTGAGCTACGCGCAGGAAGCGGCGGCCCATTCGATAGAATGATGACGGGCGTTGGTACGTCAGGCATGGTTTCGCGCGTCAGCACGGCTGCGCGCGCATGGGCGCAGTGCTTCGGTTTCGAATACATCTCGATCGCACTGTATGGGACCAGGGCAACATGCCCGACGGGCCCCTTCACCCCGATGATGGCGATCATGTTTTCCGGAACCATGGGATCATCCGCGCCCTTCCAGCGCGTCACGCCCCTTACGCTATCCTTGATTTCGCCAAGGCCCCGATATTCGCCCACCACGCACAGATAGTCGAAGCCCTTGCTCGACAATCTGGACCCAAGGACCATCCGCGGCGAACTCGACCGGTTCCAGCGGATCATCTCCGGCAGGAGTTCCTCCGACAGGTAACGCGACTCCGGGCTATGTTGGACAGGGCCGGGAAAACACGCGGCCGTCAGCATCGTCAGCAGCCCCGCGCTGAGCGGACCGAGGCCTCTTGTACCAATATTCACCGGTCACCCCCGTGCTTTTGCGACCCGCCCACCGGCGTCCCTGATCCTTCAGGCGCCCCTGCGTCGCTTGCGGACAAGAGGCGTCGGCTCCGGCGCCGGGGCCGGTTCGGCGCGTGCCTCGAGATAGGCCGGGGTCAGCATCTTGAGGCCACCCGCGCCCGCTTTGGCCCGCGACAGGCTGCGCAGTTCAAAGGCGCGGTCGAAGCGGAGGCCGATCTGGCCGCGCTGCGACCAGCGTACCTCGGCGTTGAGGCGGCCGCCCTCGTCGAGATCGAGGAGGACGCGCGAATCGGGCGTCAGCGGCCGTTCGCATTCCACCATTGCGCCCTCGGCCGAGATGTTGCGCAAGCGGACGGGGAGCGAGTCGCCGCCATGCTCCAGCACGCCGTTCCTCAGCAGGCGGTGGCGCGGCGGGCGGCTGAAGCCGACGACTTCCGCCGTTGGGCGGCTTGCGGCGGCGGCGGCGCGGGCCTCCGAAGCGGGGACGGCCTTGCCGAACAGGAAGCCCTGCACCTGGCTGCAGCCCAGGCTTCGGACCAGCGCCAGTTCTTCCAGCGTCTCCGTGCCTTCCGCGGTGGTGTCCATGCCGAGGCTTTCGGCGAGGACGACGATGGCGCGGATGATCGCGGCGTTGCGGCTGGCCCTGCCTTCGGCGCCGCGCACGAAGCTGCGGTCGATCTTGATCTTGTCGAGCGGCGCGTCGCGCAGGTGGCCGAGGCCGGAGCGGCCGGTGCCGAAATTGTCCAACGCCAGGCGGACGCCCAGCATCTTGAGGCGCGACAACATCCGCGCCGGGCCTGCCCCGTCGGCGGGAAAGGCACCTTCGCTGATCTCGAGCTCCAGGCGGGCGGGCTCGATGCCGGACGAGGCGAGCGCGCTGGTCACCACCGAGGGGAGGCCGGGATCGGCGACCTGGGCGGGCGAGAGGTTGACCGCGATGCGGACGTGCGCCGGCCAGTGGGCGGCTTCCGCGCAGGCGGTGCGGACCACCCAGGCGCCGATGCGCGGCATCAGCCCGCAATCCTCGGCGATGGCGAGAAAGGCGGCGGGCTCGATCAGGCCGCGGGTCGGGTGCTGCCAGCGCAAAAGCGCTTCGAAGGCGGTCACTTCCTCCGTCAGCGAATCGACGATCGGCTGGTAAAAGAGCTTCAACTGCTCCTTGGCGAGCGCGTCGCGAAGATCGTTCTCCATGATCTGCCGCTCGGCGGCGAGCGCGTGCATTTCCGGCGCAAAAAAGCGGAAGGTGCCGCGCCCGGCGTCCTTGGCGGCGTAGAGCGCGAGATCGGCGTCCTTGATCAGCGCGGATGCGTAGGTCTTGCCCGGGGTGGCGATGGCGATGCCGGCGGAGGCGCCGATTTCCACATTGTGGCCGTCGACTTCGTAGGGGCGCGACACTTCGGCGATCAGCGCGCCGGCGATTTCCTCGATGCGGGCGGCTTCGTCGATGCCGGGCAGGATCGCCTCGAACTCGTCGCCGCCGAGGCGCCCGACCTGCCCGGCGGCGCCAAGTACCCCACCGAGCCGCGCGGCGACCTGTTTCAGGAGCTTGTCGCCGACGGGATGGCCCAACGTGTCGTTGACCTGCTTGAAGCGGTCGAGATCGATCAGCAGCAGGGCGCAGCCGCGGCGGCGCTCGGCGGCGTTGGCGAGGGCGTCGTCCAGCATGCGGCGCATCATCGCCCGGTTGGGAAGGGCGGTGAGGCTGTCGTAGCGGGCGAGCTTGGTTTCCTCGGCCTCGCTGCGGAGCTGCTCGCTCAGGTTTGCGCCGATGCCGCGGAAGCCGAGGAAGCGGCCGTAATCGTCGAAATTGGGCGTGCCGGACAGCGACCACCAGCTTTGATCGGAGCCCGGGGCGCGGACTGTGACGTCGGCGAAGGGAAAGCGCGCGCCGAGGTGGAAGCCGAGGGTGCGGCGGGCCTCCTCCGACCCCTCCTGGTTGGCGACCAGCAGCAATTCCTCGAGGTCGGCGCCGATCGCCTGGGCGTCGTCGAGGCCGAGGCGCTGGACCAGGCCGGCGGAGAGGTAGGTGACCCGCCCTTCCGCATTGGTTTCCCAGAACCAGCCTCGGCCGCTGTCTTCATATTGCTCGACGAAGCGGCGGGCTTTCAGCGCTTCCCACTCGGCGGCGAGGCGCTGCTGGGCGGCGAAGATCAGGTCGCGGGCGCGGGACAGGCTGAGAAATGTGAAGAACACCGCCGCAACCGCCATGATCGCGATCAGCGGGCTGGTGGGGTTGATCAGCGCAAGACCGCCAAGCGCAACGAGGCAGGAGACGATGAGCAGCATGGGGAACAGGAAGAATGCGGCAATGCCCGCGCTCAGCGCCGCGAACAGCACGGCGCGAGCCAGCAGTGGCGCGCCGGGGCCGAGCAGGAGAATGGCGGCGGCGAACAGCAAGGCGGTGGCGGCGATATAGGCCATCGCCCAGCGCGCCTTGCGGTGCAGCGGCGCTTCTCCCGCGATCAGCCGGCAAAGGCCGACATCAAGCGCGAGGACGGCGGCAAGCGGCGCCGCGATCAGGGGACTGCCCGTGCCGCCGAACAGGAGCGTACCGAGCAGCACCAGGGCCCAGATGCCGTGGGAGGCGGCGAGAAAGGGAATCGAGACGGCAAGCGCCCGGGCGCGCTCGGCGGCGATCTTTGCGTGGTCTTCGCTTGCCGGCGCGCGGAAGTCGAACGGGATCAGCTCGCGCACGCGCAACGGCGCGACCTCGCTCACCGCTTCGTTCAACCCGGCAAAACGCCCGCGCCTCATTGGTTTTTCAGATCCCCACTGCCCGTGCGCGCGAAGATACGCGCGATGTGCGGCCTTACCCTAGGCGATCCAGGTTAACGGGGCGCGTGGAGCGCTGGTTTACCGGCCGGTAACCACGTTCTTGTGCATCGGGAGCGCGGCGAGGATTTCGCGGCGGAGATGCGCCTCGGCACCCGCGCGCCCGGCGCTGCTTGCGCGGGCGCGGGCGACGAGCAGATGGGCAAGCGCCGAGTGCCGTTCCTCGACCGTCCAGCCGCAGGCGTCGATGTCGATCGGCAGGTAGAAGCGCGCGCCGAATTCGCCGCCGCGCTGCCATTCGACTTGCGCATCGACCGGGCCCAGCCCCGGTATCTCGACCGATATGGTGCCGCCGACCTTGAGCCGCGCGTCGCAGCGGGCGCGGAAGCCGAGTTCGGATAGATCGAGCATCGCGGCTTCGAGGCTGCTCCAGGCGTTGGGCTTGAGGCGCGCGGATCCGCTCACCGCGCGGCGCTCGGCGCGGCGTGCGCCTTCCAGATTTGGTGTGGCTGCTCTGCCCATTGCCTCCTCCCGTAGCGAGACCGGTTTAAAAGATGGGCGTTAACAAAGCGCTGCCGTCTCAATAATCCTTGGAAACCCGCACGTTGACGCTTTCGCGGCCGATGGTGGAGATCGAGGACAGCAAGGAAAGCCAGCGGGTGATCTGATATTCGACGATTGTCGCCGAATAGCCGCGGGCGTCCGTCACCACCTCCACATAGACGCGGCGGCCGAGATATTTGCCCGCCGCGATGGCGGTACCCTGGCCGGTGGTGATGTCGGCGGGAACGATGCGCAGCCGGTCCAGCCCGGTGGCGGCGCGCACCGCGTTGATCGGATCGAGCCCGCCGCCCGAATTGTTCAAGGACGCGACGGCGGCGGCGAGCTGCAGCGCTTCGGGGGCGGAGAGGTTGGTGATCGACGTGCCGAAGAGGAGCCGCGAGAGGAGCTCGTCCTGCGGCAGCGCCGGCGTGCTGGTGAACGCGATCTCCGGCCGCTGGCCTCGGCCCGTCACCCGAATCACCGCGTTCAGGCCCTGAACGCCGCCCGCCGCGGTGATGTCGAGCACCGGATTGACCGGGCTTTCCCCCTGGAAGCGGATTTGGCCGCGCTGAAGATCGAAGCGGCGGCCGGCGAAATCGAAGGAGCCGCGGACGAGGTCTGCGCTGCCGGTGATTCGCGGTTCGGTGACGGTGCCGCCGACCCGCAGGTCCGCGCTCCACTGGCTGTTGATGCCGAGGCCGGTGACGGTCAGACGTCCCGGCGCGACGACGTCGAGGTCCAGCGCCCATGGGGTGAGGCGGCGGGCGACGGGGCGCTCGTCGGCCGGCAGGTTGATCTCGCGCACGTTGAGGCGGTTGAGCTGCGCGGAAGCGCGCACGCTGCCCAGGCGGAAGGCCCCGGAGGTGAGCCGAACCTTGCCGGAAATGGAGCCCGTCTCGCCATTGGAGCGGATTGCGATGGGACCCGTCACCTGCGCACGGAGATCGTCGCGGTCGAGGAGCTGCGCGGCCTCGGCGTTCAGCGCGATGTCCATGCCGAAGCCCTTCGCACCGGCAAGGTCGAAGGCGGCGCGGCCGCTGACCTTGCCCTTGTTCTTGGTGGTGCCGGCAAAGCTGTCGAGCACCAGCCGCGAACCGCCGAAGCGGCCGCTGGCGGCGACATTCTCGATCACCATGCCGGTGACGGCGCTTTCGATCCGCGCCTTGTCGGTGCGCAGCGAGCCGCGGATCTGCGGCTTGTCGAGGCTGCCGCGCGCGTCGGCGCCGATCGCCACCGCGCCGCTGACGTCGATCAGCTCGACGCCGGTCAGCCGCCAGAGCGTGTCGGCCGCCCCGTTGTAGCGGATCTGCGCCACCATCGGCGCGGCGGCCAGCCGCTCGCCGATATTGCCGTTGAGCCCGATCGGCGAGAGCCGCGCCTGCGCCCGGCCGATGGTGCGGCCTTCGCTCACCGCGACGGCGCGGATCCCGGCATTGCCGTTCTCCAGCCGCGCGGCGACGCCGATGTCCACCGGCCGCGAGGAGAGGACGAGGCCGGAGCGGGTGAGGCCGCGGACCCGGAGGTCCGCCGCGCCGCTCGGCTGGCCGCCACCTTCGGGGAAGCGGTAGGAGAGCGTGCCCGACGCGTTGCCGCCGAGGCCGAGTTCGGGCCAGCCGATGTCGAGCACCGACAGCGGCATCGTGTCCAGCCGGGCGTTCAGTTCCGTCGTCGGGCCGCCGAACAGGCCGGAGAGGGTCGCGCTGCCGCCGGCGAAGGAGACGCCCGCCGATTGGAGGCGCCAGGCATCGCCCTCGCGCACCAGGATCGCGGGCTGAGTGAGCCGGATCGGCCGGCGATCGACCGAGCCCTCGCCGGTGAGCTTCACCCGGCCCGGCGAGAAATCCGCGACGGTGGCGAAAGAGAAGTTGCGCCCGCGCTTGCCGGCGATCCGCGCCGTCACCCGGCCGCTGCCGCCGCGCATGCTTCCGCTCGCCTCGAGGCTGGCGATCGAGACCGGGCCGCGGCTCACCCCGCGCGCGCTGAGATCGCCCTCGAGCGTGGTGCCCGCCGGATCGAGGATCACCACCCCGCGCAGCCGGCCGGTGCGAATGGCGATTGGCGGCGGTCCGGCGAAGCGGGCATTGTCGGCGGTCACGTCCACGGCGATGCGCTGGACGCCGTTCACCGTGCTGAACACGAGGCGCCCGAGCAGCCCGCCGCCGGTTACGTCGAGCGCGCCGAAGAAGCCGCCGGGATCGGCGCGAAGCGACCCGCTCGCCCGCGTGCTCGACACGTTCAGCGTCGCAACCTGGATGGTCGCCGCCCCGCCGGGCGGGAGGAGGATGTTCCCGGTGGAGGTGAACGGCCCGAGGTACGACCCGCCCTGCGCGCGGTAGGCGAAGCCGCCCGCATTCGGCTCCAGCATCAGAACCATGTTCTGGATGCCGAGCGCCTTGTTGGGGTTGGGCAGGCGCAGGGTGACTCGCGGCCGTTCGATCCGGCCGTCGAGCGCGATGCCGAAGGCACCGTAGGTCGCCTGCCGCCCCTGCCCTTCGAAGGAAAAGGTGCCGTCCCGCCGCCTCAGCCCGCTGCCGGCGATGGCGATGCCCGGCGCGCGGATGCGCAGGTTGCTGAAGTGCAGAACGAAGTCGTTGCCGCGCACCAGATCGGCCTCGAGATAGGGCAGCCCGCCGGCGAGGTTGCTGAGGAACTTGTTGTCGAAGCGCCGCATCCAGGCGCGGCCCTTGCCGGTGACCAGCGTGCCCTTGCCGCTCGGGTGGCGCACGATGCGAAGGTCGGTGGCGACATCGACGACGCCCAGGCTCGGCACCTGGTAGCTGGGCAGGTTGGCGGCGACGTCGACCTGGTAGCGGCCGTTGCGCAGATCGACGAACAGGCCGACCTTGCCGTTCAATTTGTCCGACTTGGCGGTGAGCCCTTCCCCGCGCAGCTCGCGGCCGGTGACCTGGAGGCGGCCTTCAACGCGCAGGTTCGCCATGATCGCGCCGGCGACGTCGCCCACCCCGGTGACCCGCCGGACCGTGGCGACGATCGGCACGGCGACGGGCGCCTTCGACATCCGCCCCCTGCCCTCGGCGCGCACGTCCTCGAGGCCGGTATTGTCGAAGAAGACGCGCGGCGAGGTGAGGCGGTAGGCGAAATCGAAGCTTCGGAACGGCCCGTTCAGCACCGCCGTCAGCCGCACCCGCTCGCCGCGCATGTTGGGAAACAAGGCCGGCGGCTGCAGGAGGTCGGCGCCCAAGCGCAGGTTGCGCAGCCGGTTGCGGCCGAGATCGACCACGCCCGCCGCCTCCATCCGCAGGGCGGCGGAGCGCATCGACAGCCGCCCGTCGATCCGCCGCTCGGCAAAGGTGCCGCGGCCGTTCAGGAGGATTCGCGGCGCGGTCAGCCGCTGCTTCTTGCCGGTGAGGAATGGCGCGGGGTTGATCCAGCCGGAGACGCCGTAGCGGCCGCTTTCCGCCTTGAGCTGCAGCTCGGCGGCGCGGCGGCCGGAGAGATCGAGCCGGGCGGTGCCGCCCCACGACGCCCAGCGGCCATCGCCGTCCACCACCAGGGCGATCGGCCGCTGCGTGCCGAGCAGCGCGCCGACGACGCTGCGCGCCGGCGCCTCGACCCGCGCGTCGATGTCGAAGCGGTCGCGGTCCGGCTGGGCATCGAGGCGGAGGCGCACCCGGTCGCCGCCGCCCTTCACCGCGGCGTCGAGGCGGACGAGAGCGCGGCCGGCGCGGATGTCCGCCTCGCCCGACAGGGAGGCGACGCGCGCTTCGCCGGCCACCGCCTTGCCGATGCGAAGCTGCGCGACGTCGAACCGGCCGATGTGGATGTCGAAGCCGGGCAGCACCGGTCCCGGCTCCTCGGCGGGGCGGAGCTTGGGCAGGCGGTGGAGGCTTGCGAGCTGGGCCTCGAGATCGTGGATCACCAGCCGGTTGGTGATCCAGCCCAATGGCTGCCAGTCGATCTCGATCAGCGGCGATTCCGCGAACAATCCGTCGGGATCGTAGAGCCGCACATCGACCAGCCGCGTGTCGCCCCAGATCGATCCTTCGATCCGCCCGATATTGATCTTGAGGCCCGAGCCGGGCGCCATCGCGGCGATGCGGTCGGCGAGGAAGCGGTGGCCGGGGGCGGTGTCGAGCAGGATGGCGGCGGTTGCGGCGAGCAGAAAGGCGGTGAGGAGCAGGCCCACCGCCCATTTGGCGAGGCCCGAGGTCCAGCGGGCGCGGCGGCGGCGGCGCGGCGGCGGAGCGGTGGCTTCGGCCTCCGCACTCTCGGTCACTTCCGCCGCCGGTTCGTCCATCAGAAAGCCTGGCCGAGCGAGACGTAGACGGCAACGCGCGCATCGCCGGCGCGCGGATTGAGCGGGGTGCCGAGATCGACCCGGATCGGCCCGAACCGAGTGTGGTAGCGAACCCCGATCCCCGCCCCGAAGCGCAGGTCGCCGAACGATGGCAAAGGCGAAGTGTCGATGTTGCCGCCGTCGAGGAACGGCACCACGCCCCAATTGCCCCAGCGCACCCGCGCTTCCAGCGAGAATTCGGCCAGGCTTCGGCCGCCGATCGGATCGTCGAACACCGGATCGCGCGGACCGAGCCGCTGGAAACCGTAACCGCGCACCGATCCGCCGCCGCCGGCATAGAAGCGGCGCGACGGCGCGATCCGGTCGCGGCTTGCGCCGACGATGGTGCCGGCACGCGCGCGGCCGGCGATTGTCACGGTCGGCGTGACCGGCTGGTAGAAGCTGCCGTCGAGTTGGAGGCGCGAATAGCCGAAGCCGCTGCCCTGGAAGGAGGCTTCGGGCGAGAAGCGTGCGGCCAAGCGGTAGCCGTCGGTCGGGTCGAGCAGATCGTTCGACCCGTCATAGGACAAGGTCGCCGGGATGGCGCCGATGAAGAAGGTGCGGCGCCGCGTGGTGCCGGTGTCGATATCGACGTCCTTCTCATCGGACGCGATCAGTTCGCCGCCCAGCGACCAGGTCCATTTCTTCTGCCAGATGAGGTTGGTCTGCCGCTCGATATTGGCGGCGAGGTAGGTGGTGCGCGCGTCATAGGCGGCGCGATCGATGTTGCTGACCGCGAACTGGGCGGTGAGCACCTGGTCCCGGCGGAGGAAGTTGTTGCGGCGAAGGGTGGCGCCGACGAGCTGCTCGCGGGTGCCGGCGACGCCGCGGAAGGTGACGGCGCCCTCGGGCGGAAGCAGGTTCCGGTGCTGCCAGCTCGCTTCGACTCGGATACCCTCCCCCGTGCCGTAGCCCGCCGCCCCGGCAATGGTGCGCATCGGCGCCCGCTCCAGCGTCACGGCGAGATCGACGATCTTCGGGTCGGCGCCCGCGACCGGGCGGATCGCGACGGTGGAGACCAGGCCGGTTGCGATCAGCGCGCGGCGAAGGTCCTCAACGGCGGCCTGCGTGTAGGCCTCGCCCGGTTTCCAGCGCGCAATGGTCTGGAGATGCCCGGGGGTGAAGAGCGGGCGCCCTTCGACCAGGATGCGGCCGAACTGCCGCGCGCCGTTCGCGTCCACGGGGAGCACCAAAGTTGCGGTGCGCGCCTGGTGGTCGATCGCGACGTCGAGTTCGCCCACTTCGGCAAAGGCGTAGCCGCGCTTGCCGAGCTCGGCGCGCACCGCCGCTTCGCCGGCCGTGACCTTATCGGCATCCACGGGATCGTTGGCCGCGACGCCGAGAGCGGTGCGAAGCGCCGCAGCGTCGCCATCAGCGGCCCTGACGCCCTCCAGCCGCACTTCGCTGAACCGGTACAATGGCCCCGGCTCGGCCTCCAGCGTGACCCGCACCAGCCCGCCAGCAGCCTCAGCCACCTCGACCCGGGCCTCGACCAGCGCATCGTAATAGCCGCGTCCGCGTAGCAGCTCGCCGAGCAGCTCGGCATCCTCGCGGGCGCGGCGGTCGATCTGGGCGGCGTTTGCCGGGTCCTTGCGGTTCTGCTCAAGGGTGGAAAGTTCGTCGAAGCGCGGGCGAAGCGCCGTGGCCAGGTCCTCGTCCAGACCCTCCAGGGCAACGACGTAGGCGCGTTCGGAGGCGGTGTCGGCGATGCCGGTGTCGGGCGCGCCGGCAATGCCGGTGACGGCGCTGTCGCCAAGCTCCGGCCATTCGACGCCGATGCCAGGCATCGGATCGAGCGGGGCGGAGGGATCGAGCGGCGCGTCCAGTTCTGAAAATGGGTCCGGCCCAGGACGTGCTGGAGCAGGTGCTGGCGCGGGAGTGCCGGCGGGCGGCGCGGCCTGCTCCTGGGCGAGGGCGGAGGCGGGGCACAGGAAAGTGCAACCGGCAGCCGCAGCAGCCGCCGCGCCCCACGCGGATAAGCGAAACATGGCCGCGAACCTAACGGGCGCCCAAGGCTCCCGCCAGCGTTGAATCAAGGCCGAAAAATGGCGGCCCCGGTTGGTTAATCGGGCTAGTGGACCAGGCCCGAGTCCGCTTCCAGGCCAAGGGTGCCGATCATTCGTTCAACTTCCCGCCAGCGGCAGAAATGGACGACGTTGCCAAGGTCGCGGCTCTGGCCGGCGCGGCGCCGCGCTTCGGAGACGGCAAGCTCGCCGAAATCCGAGATGAGATCCGCCGCTTCGGCAAAGGCAGCGCGGCCGGCAGTGTGAACGTTGTGGCGCAAGAAAACCCCCCGGCTGTCGATGGCCTCGGTGTAGCGGCCAATCCGTTGCGAAATTGCTGCGCTGCAATGGTGAAGACAAGATTTATCCGCGGCCCGCGGGGTGGGGGTAGCCGGCTCGCGTACTTGGGAGAAACCGTCACCGGAATGACGAGCTAAGTACGAACCCATGCCCTCACTCAGGGGACGGCACGCCGCACAGCCTCGGGCTGGTCAACGCCGCCGCGCGGTGCCAGAAGCGCGTCATGGCGAACGGCTCCAGATTTACCCAGGCGGCGGGCTCGATCCTTGCAATTTCGATCATCGCCGGCACGGTAGGCGGGGTGATCGTCGGCCAGCCAAGCATCGGTATCCTGGTCGGTGCCGCGGCCGGCGCCCTGGTCGCCTTGCTGTTCTGGCTGAACGAGCGGCGCCGCTAAAGCAGCCGCCGGCCGACCCAGACCACCCGGCCGACCACGTCCACCGCCGCCGGATCGCAGTCCGGCCATGATGGATAGGCATCGTTGTCGCTGCGCACGGATATGCCGCGTCCCGCTGGGTTGCGGGCGACGCGCTTCACCACCAGGGCATCGTCGATGCGGAGCACGTAGATGCCGTCGCGCAGGCGTTCGGCGGCATCGCCGCGGTCGACCAGGATCTCGTCGCCGTCCGACAGGCTCGGCACCATCGAATCGCCCTGCACCCTGATCAGCGACAGCCGCCCCGCCGCCCCGCCGCCGCCGATCCGCATCCGCCGGAGCCAGGCCTCGTCGAAGGCGATCTGGCCCAACGGCCGCTCCTCCCCGGCCTCCGCGCCGGCGCCGGCCGAGGCCGCGACGTCGAGGCGTGGCACGGAGACGAGGCTGCCCCCGTCGCGAGCCCGCTCGGGCGCGCCGAGCAGCGCTTCGTCGATTCGGAAGTAGCGGGCGAGGACACGTCGATCATCTTCCGAAAGGCGCTTGGGCGTCCCGCGTTTGATATATTGCTGCACATAAGCCGGGTTGCGGCCGATCAGCCGCGACAGGCCGGCATAATCCTCCCCGCGCTCCCGAATGAGGCTTTCCAGCAACGCGCGAGGGTGTTCCGCCATGCACCTCCATAACGGTAGGAAATTTCCTAGACAAGTAGGAAAACTCCTCCGAAAGTAGAACGTAACAGGAACAGCGATTCGGAAGGAGATTGGCGTGACGAGAACGCTGCTGCGGCGCATCGAGCGCTATCTGCACAGGACGCGCACCGCGCCGACGACGTTCGGGCGGCTCTGCGCGCGCGATCCCCAGCTTGTCTTCGACATGCGGCGCGGGCGCGAAATTCGGCTGGGCCTGCGCCGCAGGATCACCGCTTACCTGGATGCAAGGGAGGATTTCAAATGAACCAGGCGCTGAGCCTCAGCACGGCGTTTCTGCGCGCCGTTCGCCTGCTGCTCGAGCCGCTCGGCGGCTTCGAGCTGGAGGAAACCAATACGCGGCGGTGGGAGAGCGGCCACTTCGCGGGCGCGCGTCACCTGCTCGTTTTTCGCTTTGTCGGGGAACATGCGGAGCGCGCCGCGAACGCTCTGACCCGGCGGATCGATAGCGAGGATCTGGAGGTCGAGGGGCAGATGGTTGCGGACATCACCCTGTTCGCCGAGGAACGGACCCGCAGCCCCAACCGCGTGCTCTTGAAGATCGAAGCCCTGACCGTTTGCTGCTGATCAGCCGCGGGCGGCGAGCTTCTGGAGATCGCCGATCGCGCTGCGCAGGCGGTGGCCGACGCCGTCGTCCGCCACGGGGCCAACCCCGGCAGGATCGAGCGCCGCGCGATCCTTTTTGGCGAGGCCGAATTCGAGGCGCTGCATAAGCTTGGACAGGCTTGAGTTCGGGTCCTCGGCGGCTGCTGGACCCTCGGCGGGGGCGGGTTCTTCAGCGACGGGCTCCAGTTCCACCGTCTCGGCGATGACCTGCTCGGCAGGCGCTTCGGCGACGACCGGCTGTGTCGGCTCGGGTGCACGCACCGGCTCCGGCCAGACCAGCGGCGCTTCGGGCTCCGAATCCGCTTCGACCGGCTCGGCCTCGACGGTTTCCGGCTCCTGCTCGACCAGGAAGGCGGGGAGTTCGGCTTCCGGCGCGAGCACCAGCTCTTCTTCTGGCTCGCCAAGATCGCGGGCGACCAACGGGCGGCGCGCGGGCGCGTCGGGATGGGCGTCGGCGCGGCGCAGGCGAATGGGCTCGGGCTCGAAATCGGCTTCGGTGAAATCCCGCTTCTTGACGCGCGGGCGGTCGGCGATCTTGAGGAGCAGCAGCGAGCCGGCGAATGCCACAAGTCCGGCGAGGAGCGCGAGCGCTACGCGGGCCGTGAAGCCGAGCGGCGGCTGGGCGGGCGGGAATATGTCGGCAAGGCCGCTTGCCAAAGCAAGCTGGGTCAGCCGCCATTCGGGAAGCCAGAAGGCCGCGAACAGGAACGCGGCGCCGGCGAAGCCCGCAAGCGCAAGGTCGAAGACGCTGCCGCGCGCCAGGGAAGAAAGTCTTTTCATCAAAGCGCCTTGCCCGTCAGTCTCTGGTAAGCGGGCATGTAACGCGAAATGTTCAACGACCAGTTACGATCGCGTTCAACAAAGGCGTGCGCGGTATCGCGCCGTGCCTCCCACAGCCCGCGATTGCCGAACAAGGTATCCAGCGCGCCGGCAAGCGCCGCCGGGTCGCCGGCGGGAAACAGGGTCCCCGTGACGCCGTCCTCGATCAGCTCGCGATGCCCGCCGACGTTGGACGCGGCGACGAGCTTGCGTTGGGCCATCGCTTCGAGCGGCTTGAGCGGCGTCACCAACTCAGTGAGCCGCATCGCCTTGCGCGGATAAGCCAGTACGTCGATCAGGCCGTAATAACGCTCCACCTCATGGTGCGGCACGCGGCCGATGAAGTGGATGCGCGCCTTGGCCGTCGAGGCCTCGGCCTGCGCCTTCAGCGCTTCCTCCATCGGACCGCCGCCAACGAGCAGCAGATGCGCCTTGGGCCGCCTGGCGAGCAGGATCGGCATTGCCGAGATCAGATCGTCCAAGCCTTCATAGTCATAAAAGGAGCCGATAAAGCCGACCACGTCCGCGCCGCGCAGGCCGAGGCGGCGCGCGAGGTTCAAATCGGCCGGCACCGGGTTGCCGAACAGGCTCATGTCGACGCCGTTGGGCGAGACGATGATCTTCGCTGCAGGGATGCCGCGTGAAACCAGGTCGCGCCGCAGCCCTTCGCAGATCACCGCCACCGCATCCGCGCGGCGGGCAGCATAGGTCTCCGCCCTGCGGATCAGCTTGTAGCGCACCGAATCCTCGGTGCCGGTGCCGTTGCCGACCGCGGCATCCTCCCAGAAGGCGCGAATTTCGTAAATCAGCGGCAGCCCCCGTTTCCGCGCCACCGGCAGAGCGGCAAGCGCGTTCAGCACCGGCGAGTGGACGTGGAGCTGGTCCGGCTTCCACGTTTCCACCAATGCATCCAGCCGCTTCGACAGCGCCCTGATCTCCCGCCACTCCCTGAGCGGCGAAGGCGCCTTGGCCGGCGGCGGCGTGCGGAAGAAGTCGATCCCCTCGATATGCTCCGGGTCCGGCCCGCCGCGGTCGTGGCGGGCACCCGTCAGGCACGCCACCTCCAGCCCCCGCGCCTTCTGGGCGGTGACGATCGCCCGCGTCCGGAAAGTGTACCCGCTATGGAGCGGCAGGCTATGGTCGAGCACGTGAAGGATGCGCATGCCCAGCCTTCTGCCAGCATTGCCTTAACGGCCCGTCAACCGCCGCCGTTTATCAGCATGCCGGTGAGGACCCGGGCATGATCGACAATCTCGCGCTTGCGCTGAGCCACGGGCTGCTGATCCTTGCCGCCTGGCGCCTGCTCTCGCGCCCCGACCTCGACGATCCCGACATCGCCGCGCCCGCCCCGCCGGAGCCCAAGAAGAAGTCCTTCCTCAAGGCGGCCGCGCCCGATGCGTGACCTCGGGTTCGTTCTCTACCTCGCCGCATTGATCGGCCTCGGCTTCAAGCGCCCGTTCCTGCTGGTGCTGGCGTTCGCCTATATCGACATCGTCCAGCCCCAACGCCTGTCTTATTACCTGCTGAACTCGGTGCAGATCTCGATGATCGTCGCCGCGATGGCGTTCGGCGCCTGGCTGTTGTTCGACACCAAAAAGGGCGCCCGTTTCGCCCCCAGGCAAGCGATGATGCTGATCCTCCTCCTCTACGCCTGGGTGACCACCCAATATGCCGACTTCCCGGTCGAGGCGCAGGACAAATGGAACTGGGCGTCGAAGGCGATGATCTGGGCGATCTTCCTTCCCCTCACCCTTCGCACCCGCCTGCGCATCGAGGCCTATCTGCTGTTCATGGTCCTCTCGGCTTCCGCGATCTTCATCGTCGGCGGCATCAAGACCGCAATGTCGGGCGGCGGCTACGGCCAGCAGATCTTCATGCTCAACGACAATACCGGCCTGTACGAAGGCTCGACCGGCTCGACCTTCGCAATCGCCATCATCCCGCTGATCCTCTGGTTCTGCCGCCACGGCACGATCTTTCCGCCGGATTGGCGGGTGAAGCTGTTCAGCGCCAATTTGATCTTCGCCTGCCTGCTGATCCCGGTCGGCACCGCGGCGCGCACCGGCATGCTGTGCATCGCCGCCGTCGCCGGCCTGGTGATGCGCGACATGAAGCGGCGGGTCGGTTACGCGGTCCTGGTCTGCGCCGTCGGCGTCGCTGCAGTGCCGCTGCTGCCCAAGGACTTCACCGCCCGCTTCGACACCATCGCCGGCTACCAGTCTGACGGTTCGGCGACCACCCGGCTGGCGATCTGGGCGTGGACCTGGAACTACGCCCAGAGCCACCCCTTCGGCGGTGGCTTCGACGCCTATCGCTCAAGCGAGATCAAGGTCGAAACCAAGGCCGTGGAAGGCAGCGGCGGCGTCGCAAGCGTCCAGGCCAAGACCCAGGACGACAAAAGCCGCGCCTACCACTCCTCCTATTTCGAGATGCTCGGCGAGCAGGGCTTTCCCGGCTTCTTCCTGTTTCTGGCGATCCACCTCGGCGGGCTGATCCGGATGGAGGTCCTGCGCCGCCGCTTCAAGAAAGCGGAGGGCGAGGACGCCTGGATCTCCCCGCTGGCCACCGCCCTTCAGCACGCCCACATCGTCTACCTGATCGGCTCCCTGTTCGTCGGCATCGCCTTCCAGCCCTTCGCTTACCTGCTGGTCGCGGTGCAGATCGGGCTCGACAATACGGTCTCGGCCAAGGTGCGGGAGAAAAAGCCGATCGTGCTCAAGCCCGCACCGGCGGCGGCCTGACGGTCACTTCGCCCGCGCCGGGGTGCCGAACACGGTGGTGCCGGCGGCGACATCGCGCGTGACGATGCTCCCCGCGCCGACGATCGCATCGTCGCCGATCGTCACTCCGGGCAGGATGATCGCGCCGCCGCCGATCCAGACGTTCGCGCCGATCGTCACCGGCCGGCCGAAGCGCACCTGCTGTCGCCGAAGCTCGGGATCGCGCGGATGATCGGCGGCGAGGATCTGGACGGCCGGGCCGATCGCCGTCCCTTCCCCGATGATCACCGGCTCAACGTCCAGGATGATGCAATTGTAGTTCAAAAAGGCTCCGGCGCCGAGCGAGATGTTGTAGCCATGGTCGCAGAAAAACGGCGGGCGGATCAGCGCGCCCTCCCCCACGCACGCGAACCGCGCCACCAGCAAGCCGTGCCGTTCCCCGTCGCTCAGGCCCGGCGCGTTGAAGCGGTCGATCCACTCGCCCGTCGGCCTTGGCGGGCCCCGGCCGGCGCCCGGCAGTTCAACGGATGCCATGTTCGTCCAGCCACGCAAGCGTCGCCGGCCAGTGACCCTTGGTGGCGTGCGATCGCACATTGCCCTGGGGGTTGCGCGCCCGCGGATCGGAACCGGCGCGCAGCAGGATAAGCGCGACGCGGTCGTCGTCGGTTGAGAGCACGGGCGTGGTGCCGTCCTTTTCACGGGCGTTCGGGTCGGCGCCATGGGCAAGCAGAAGCCGGGCGAGTTCGGGTGAATTGCAGCCCATCAACGCCGTCCATCCCAAACTGTCCCGCCCCTCAATCGGCACGCCGAGCGCGATCAGCGTTTCCGCCAATCCCAGCATCCTTTCGGGATGCTCCTCACAGCTTGCCCCGCTGCCGTGAAGCCTGGTCAGGGCCGTTCCGTCTTCGCCAACAATGTGCGGGTCGGCACCACTCGCCGCCAATGCGCGGGCGATCCTGGCGCTGCAGCCGAGGCCGGTGAAGGCTTCGGTAAGGGCCGAGCGCGGCAGCGTAGCGAGCACGTTGCGCCCGGCCAGCTTGTCGAAAAGGCCTTCGCGCCCCTCGGCGGCAGCCAATCGGACGAGCGTTGCTCCCAGGCTCGCGTCGCCGGTCTTCGCATCGAGCGGAACACCCCGGTCGATTAAGCCGATCAGGAGGTCTTCCACGCCCAACGACGCGCCATAGCCGTAGAATTGCCGGGCGGCGGCGAGGGCGAGCTTCGCGCCTGCTTGCGACCGGTAGTCGAACCCGGCCGCGTCGAGCTCGGCGAGAGTCTGCGCATTGCCCTCCACCCAGCGCGCCGTACCGGCGAGCGCGTCGACGGCCTCTTCAAGGTCGCGAACCTCCTGCGGCATTCCCGCCTTGGTCCCGATATAGTCGGTTACGGTCTTGCTTGCCTTGCCCACCCGGACGGTGAGCACCTGCGTCGGATTGTCGGTCGCGCCGTAGAAATATTCCTTCTTCAAGCCGAAGAAATGGGCGGCGCGGAACCGCTCCAGCAATTTCGCCACCGCCGCCGGATCGACCCGCGCCGTGTGGCTGCCGGGCAGCAGGACATTATGTCCGTTATAATCGAGATGCACCTTCGCGGCCGTTCCGGCGAGATGATCGCCGCCGGTTTCGAACGAGACCAGACCATCTCCGCGGATGGTGACTCGATAGTCGGGACAGCTGCCGTAGCACGCGCCCCGGTGAAGCGTGATTGCGGTGTCGGCCGGGGCGGCTTCGGGGAAGGGAACCGATAGGTCGGCCGGTTCCGGCCGCTCGCGAAAGAAGACGCTTACCCGGCCGACGGCGTTGACCGGCTTGCCGTCGAACGTCTGCGGCCGGAACCTCCATTTGCGCACCATCGCGAGCGCTGCCGAAGGATCCCGCTCGTCGAAATTCTCCAGCGCCTTCGCCGCGGTGACTTGACCCGAAGTGTCGATCGTCACGAGCACCGTCATGTCGCCGAACCCTGCTTCCTTGACGACGGCGGTGGTTTCTCCAGTGAGCCGCTGGTCGTCCAGCTTGTAGAAACCGACGGTTTGCACCGGCTCACCGGCTTGGCACCCGCCCGAAACCGCCACCCAGGGCAGGAGCCACCACTTCAAACCAGCCCCGCAACCCATGTGCACTCTCCCTCGCGGCGCAGCCTGACCGGGGATGCGAGGTGAGGCAAGGCAAAGTCTGGCAGGCGTTATAGCGCGCAGCGCGGCGGGCGAGCCTATGCAGGCGCCGGCATTGGCTGTGCCGCCCGACAGGTGTATACGCCGCACGGAAGGAGACGCGTATGCCCAAAAGCTTCTATGCACTCTTGATCCTCACCGCCGCTTCCGGACCAGCCTGGTCGCAAACGTCGGGCGAGAATGCCCGAACGGGTTCTTGGCGCCACGCCGCTAGTCCTTTGTCGGGCGACGCGCGTGCAGGGGTGCAAGGTCCCGAGGATAGACAGCAATGCCTGGTCCGCAAATCGAACGGCCGCGTTGAATGCAGATCGATCGCCGGGTGGCGCAGACTCGCCGGCAAGATCGATGAGGCCCGCGGCGTACCGGGACGGACTGACCGCGCCGCCGTTGCCGGCTGAGCTTTGAGAACGATCGTCCGGCCTTGCGGACGACCATCGCCGGTGCGACTGGAGAGAATGACCTCGCAACTGGCCCAGCGCCTGATCGCGCTGCCTTTCCTGATCCTCGGCGCATGGTGCCTGCTGTTCCCGGGAATGGTGGAGCGGCTCACACTCAATCCCGAATATGTGAGCGGAAGCGCGGCAGCAAAATTGTTGATCGGCTGTTTCGGCGCTCAGGCCGTGCTGTCGGGCCTGTTCGTCGCCTTCTCCCGGTTCACGCGCACGACCTTCCTGGTCTACGGCCTGGCGCTGATCCCGTTCTTCTGGTTCAATTACTGGTTCGTGTTCGAGGTGCCGGTCCTGAACCGGTGGATGGCGCTCGATTTCGTGTCCAACGCGGCGATGCTCGTGCTGTGCGTGGTCGGCTATGTCCGGTTCGTGCCGGACACGGCCAAGCCGCGGTAGCGAGCCGGTGCCTCCCGCACCCGCGAGGCATCAGCCCTTCGCGGGCTTGCGCATCACCATCTTCGCCGTCCAGGCGAATCGGCCGAGGACCGGCATGAGCTTGAACAATCCCGCGTCCGCCGCATCGAGCGCCTTCAGCGCCGGCTTAAACAGCTTGGGCGCCTTTGAGAACACCAGCGCACCCATCGACAGCAGGGTGAAATATTCCAGCTCCAGCGTACCGAAATGGCGGCGCGCCATGTCAAAGTCCTTCACCAGCAATGGATGCTCGTCTTCCGTGCGCAGGTGGGGCGTGAAGCGGCGGTAGAGTTCGATCAGCGGGTTGTGCGCCATCGGCTCCAGGAAGATCGCGGTGCCGCCGGGGCGAAGCACGCGGGCGATCGAGGCATAGGCTTTCTCGAGATCGAGATGGTGGAGGATCGCCCGGCCGATCACCAGGTCGAAGCTCTCGTCCGGAAAGGTCAGCTCCTCGGCATTCATCACAGCGAAGTGGGCGTCGATGCCCTCTTGCGCCGCGATCTTGCGGGCGGTTTCCACCGCCTCATCGGAGATGTCGATGGCCGTTACGCGGCCGCCCTGCTTGGCCAGCCGCGCGACGTAGGAGCAATCGCCGCAGCCATATTCAAGGATGTCGGCGCCCTTTGCGAGCGGCTCCAGATCGCGCTCGAACGCGCGGTACGCGGCGCGTGGAAGCTCGTAGATCGAGCTCGATCCGCGATGCTCCTGCGCTTCGCCGAACTTCCTGTTATGGAATTCGCGCTCCGCCTCGAGCCGGCGCTGCGTGTCGAGCGCTTCAAGCGTGGCTGCGGACGTTGGCTGATCCACCGGGCAATCTCCGTAAACTCTTGAGATTGCCCGATAGGCCAGGCCGGTTAAGATCGGGTGACGATCAGGCGGTTTCGAGCGATGCCTCGGCCTGCTCGACCAGTCCGATAAACGCTTCGGTGAACGCCGGAATGTCTTCCGGCATGCGGCTGGTGACGAGGTTACCGTCGACCGCCACTTCCTGGTCCACCACGTTGCCGCCGGCGTTGCGAAGATCGGTGCGGATCGACGGCCAGCCGGTGACGGTGCGGCCGCGCACCACGTCGGCTTCCACCAGCAGCCACGGCGCGTGGCAGATCGCGGCCACCGGCTTGCCGCTCTCCACGAAGCTGCGGATGATCGACACCACGCCTTCCTCCATCCGCAGCTTGTCCGGGTTCTTGGTGCCGCCCGGAAGCACCAGCGCGTCGAAGCTCTCGATATCGAGGCCGTCGAGCCTGGCATCGACCATCACCTTGGCGCCGTTGTCGCCCTCGATCTCGCCGGTTTGCAGGCTGGCGAGAGTGACGTCGGCGCCGCGCTCCTTCAGGATTCGGCGCGGCTCGAGCAGCTCCGAATCCTCGAAACCGTCGGCGGCGATGATCAGGATTTTTGCGTCCGAAATGCTCGGCATGGGTGTTCACTCCTTTGGGGCTTTGGTGATGCGAACACGTGTGGCCCCGGCCCGTTCCGGAACCGCGCAGCCTTGCGCGCGGTTTGCGCCATGATGATCAATTATGTCGATGACAGCCGCCCTGGAATCACCCGCAAGCGCCGCGGCCGCTTCTGGCAATATTTCGGCCCGGACGGGCAGCGGATCACCGACCGCGAGGAGATCGAGCGGCTGAACGCGGTCGGCATGCCGCCGGCCTATGAGCGCTGCTGGTTCTGCCCCGATCCGCAGGGCCACATGCAGGCGATCGGCTTCGACGCCAAGGGCCGCAAGCAATACCGCTATCACCCCGGCTTTCGCGAGCAGCAGGAGAATTTGAAGTACGAACGCCTTGCACGCTTCGGCCGCTGCCTGCCGTTGCTCAGGAAGCAGGTGGAAGCGGACCTGCAGGGCAAGGCGACCGACAAGGATACGGTGCTCGCCGCCGTCGTTCGCCTGATCGACGAGACCCGGATGCGGATCGGCAATGAGGAATATGCCAAGGAGAACAAGAGCTTCGGCGCAACCACGCTGCGCAACCGCCATGCCAAGGTGACGCGCGGCAGATTGCAGATCAGCTACGTCGGCAAGCATGGCGTGAAGCGCACGGTGACGATCACCGACCGCAACCTGACGCGCATTGCCAAGAAGACGCAGGACCTGCCCGGCCAGCACCTCTTCGAATATGTTCAGGAAAGCGGCGACATCTGCCCGGTCACTTCCGGCGACGTCAACGCCTACATCAAGGAGGCGATGGGCGACGATTTCACCGCCAAGGATTTCCGCACCTGGGGCGCAAGCGTGATCGCCTTTGAAGAAATGGCCAAGCGCCTGGGCGAAAGCGGCAAGGTGCGGCTGAAGAGCGTCATGGAGCCGGTCGCCGAAGCGCTTGGCAACACGCCCGCGATCAGTCGCAAGTCGTACGTCCACCCGGCGCTGATCGAAGCCGCCAAAGACGCCGGCGCGATCGGTGACGGCAAGTTCCCAAGGGCAACGAAGTTCATGAGCGGCGCCGAACGCGGCCTGATCGACTTCCTTGAGGCGCTTCCCGAGGAAACCGCGAAGGTGGAGGAAAAAGTCGCGAAACGCGCCGCCGCCAAGGGCAAGAGCAAGGCCGCGGTCGAGGCGGAAGTGGCACAAGAGGCGAAGGCCAAGCTGGAAAGCGCGGTGGGCTAGGACTAGCTGTCCCGCACGCCCAATTCGTCACCCCGGACTTGATCCGGGGTCCACCTTCCTGCCTTCAGCCGGGGCATAAGGAAGAAGGTGGATGCCGGATCAAGTCCGGCATGACGAGGTGAGTGACTTCGCGTGATGCCCCGCCTCACGGGTCAAGTTGCGGCTGCCCCATCACACCCCTCCCCACCCCCAGAGGGTTCAAATCCCCCGCCCCACCTCCTAAGTGCCCCCCATGAGCAACCAGTCCGGCCGCGTCACCGGCGCCACGCAGAACTTCACCGAACAAACCACCGCCATCGCCACCGAGGCGGGCCGCTGGATCACGGCCAATGCCGTCGAAGTCGCGATCGCGGCGCTTGCCGGCACGCTGATCGCGCTCGCGCTGATTGGCGTCCGCAGCCTCGCCGTCCGCACCGTGCGCAGAATGGCCGCCGCCGACAATCCGCACTGGCCGTTGATCTTCGCCAAGGCGGCGGCGCGCACCAACATCTTCTTCATCGTCATGTGCGCGGCCGAACTGGTCGGCGAGCACGCCGCCACGCCGCCCGAAATCCTGCGCGTCATCCACATATTGTTCGTGGTCGCCGCCGCGATCCAGGCGGCGGTCTGGGCGCGCGAGCTGATCCTGGGCTACATCCAGCACCGCGCCGGCGTGGACGACGAACATTCCACTCTGGCCTCCGCCATCGGCATCATCCGGCTGCTGGTCACGGTGGCGCTGTTCGCAATCGCGATCGTGCTCATCCTCGACAATCTCGGCGTCAACGTCACCGGCCTGATCGCGGGCCTGGGCATCGGCGGCATCGCCATCGGCCTTGCCGCCCAAGGCATCTTCGCCGACCTGTTCGCCGCCCTTTCGATCATCTTCGACCAGCCCTTCCGCCGCGGCCAGACGATCGCCTTCGGCAGCCCGCCGACCACCGGTACGGTTGAGCGGATCGGCCTCAAGAGCACCCGGATCCGATCGCTCAATGGCGAGGAAGTGGTGATTTCAAACACCAAGCTCCTCGAAAGCCAGCTTCAGAACTGGGCGCCGCTCCAGCGCCGCCGCGGCGTGATGGTCTTCGGCCTCACCTACCAGACCCCGCCCGAGACGGTCGAACTGATCGGCGCCGAGCTGCGCGCCATCGTCGACGCCGTCCCCGGCGCCACATTCGACCGCGCCCACGCCACCCAGTTCGGCGCGTCCTCCATCGACTTCGAATTCATCTTCCACGTCGAATCCGCCGACATCGTCGACTTCATGGCCGCCCGGCAAACGATCATGGTCGCAATGATGAAGCGCTTCCCAGAGGTCGGCGCCGACTTCGCTTACCCGACCCAGGTCACCTACACGGCCGCGCCGGACGGCGAATTCGTCATGCCCTACGCGCAGATGCCTGCGGCGGCGGCTGCGGACGAGGCTTAACCCCCCTCCCTGCAAGGGAGGGGCTGGGGGTGGGTAGCGACTGAGCCGGCTCGATGCCGGCGAAGGCGCCCGGAGCAGCTCAGCAGCATCGAGCTGCTTCGCCGCTGACCCACCCCTTCCCCTCCCTTGCAGGGAGGGGAGTCATGCCGCCGCGTAAGCCTCCAGCCGCGCAAGGTGCGCCGCCTTCTCCTCCTCCGGCAAAAACGACCCAAGAAAGCTGTTCCGCGCCAGCGTCACCAGCTGCTCCCGTGTCAGCCGCCGCCCCGCCGCAGCCGCCAGGTAGTTCGCGTTCACATAGCCGCCGAAATAGGCGGGATCGTCCGAATTGATCGTCGCCCGAAGCCCCGCGTCCAGCATCGCGTCGATCGGGTGGTCGTCCATGTGCCCCACCACGCATAGCTTCGTATTGGAGAGCGGACACACGGTCAGCGTCATCCCCTCTGTCGCGAGCCGTTTCACCAGGGCCGGATCCTCCAGCGCCCGGTTGCCATGGTCGAGCCGGTCGACCTTCAACACGTCCAGCGCCTGCCAGACATAATCCGGCGGCCCTTCCTCGCCGGCATGCGCCACCCGCTTCAGCCCAAGGGCCGCCGCCGCCGCAAACACGCGGGCGAACTTCTCCGGCGGGTGGCCGACTTCCGAGCTGTCCAACCCCACCGCCTCGATCCGGTCCAGCCACGGCTCCGCCTGCTTCAGCGTCTCGAAGGCATCCGCCTCATCGAGATGGCGGAGGAAACACAGGATCAGCCGCGACGTGATCCCGTGCCGCGCCCGCGCCGCGTCCATGCCCGCGAGCAGCCCGCGGATCGCGGTATCGAACGGCACGCCGCGCGCGGTATGGGTCTGCGGATCGAAGAAGATCTCGGCGTGCACCACCGCGTCCGCCGCCGCCCGATCGAAATAGGCCGCGGCGAGATCGCGGAAGTCCGCCTCCTCGCGAAGCACGTCGGCGCCCGCATAATAGATGTCGAGAAAGTCCTGCAGGTTCGAGAATTCGTACGCCGCCCGCACCTCCTCGACGCTCGCATAGGGGATCGCCACGCGATTGCGCCTGGCAAGCGCGAACATCAGCTCGGGCTCCAGGCTCCCCTCGATATGCATGTGAAGCTCAGCCTTGGGCAGGCGCGCGATGAAGTCGGTGAGGTCGCTCATCCCCCCTGCCTAGCCGAGCGGCGCCGGGCCGTCACCTGCCTCACAGGAACCCGGGGCGAAGCCAGCCGCGGCGTGCGGGGGAAGGCGCAAAGGTTACGAAGTCGCGGCTCTCGCCCGGTGCATCGTGTCACCTTTGTCACCTTTGCCAGGCCTTGGGCGACCGCACGCAAACTCCTTCTAGGCCCCCGGCGCCTGCTGCTTTCCCCTGGGATCTCAGCGACGCCGCCCCCGGCCCCTCTTGCGCACAATCCGGGAGGCGAACGCCCGGCAGCAGAGAAAAACCGCTACCACAAGGCAGCGCAAAAGTCAAGAACAAAGAAAGAACGAAACCCCTTGCCCGCCCACCCCGCACGCGCCGATACAAGCCGCCATGCGCCGCCTCACCCCCAAGGACCTCCGCTTCCTGATTCGCTTCGCGCTAAGCCAGCTCCCCAAGTCCCTCTTCCGCGACATCCAACTAAACCGCCCCAAACGCGATGTGGCCTTGGACATCGCCGCCGACCAGGTCTGTGCACGGTTCGACGGGCACGAGGTGCATGCGCCGGACCCGATCGCGCCGCATTAGGGGGACAGCGTGTTTTGGAACTCCTCCACGGATGCAACAGCATAACATTCGTTTGCGGCAGCAGCATTGAACACTTTTCAGGTTCGGGCGTTTATTACTTATCGCCCAGCAGCAAGCACGCGGAGGATGCCGTGAGGATTGCCGTCAGTTTCGACAGAGACTCCGCTTCGAGCGTCTATCAGCTTCTGATTGAACGCTTTGAAACGCCCGACACCGCGGTTTACGGTAACAACCTGACCCACTTCTTCCCAAGGGGCCCGAGAGACTTTCGGGACTACGAACGGATGGACGTAGCCCTCCGGCACCCAGACCTGATAATTGTGCTCTTGTCGCGTGAATACCTGGATCGAGACTGGATGCGATCTGAGCTAGAGGCATTCCTCAGACTTGAGGATGCAAGAGGTGATCCGGGCCTGGTACTGGTTATTCCAACGGGCGATGTGCAGATCTCTCAAATTTCTAAGTTCTACCAAGACGCCATGAAGCCAGGGATTGAGTTGCGCACCTGTGACGACAGCGAAATTGAAGCTTTGTCCAGCTACATAGCGGAACGCCGTGCGTGCGTGGCATCTTCACAAAGCGTGCAGTCCAAAAAGGTATTCATCGTACATGGCCACGACCATCACGGTAAGAATGAACTCGAAATTTTCCTACGTGAGATCGGCCTTGATCCGGTGGTCGTCCACCGAGAGGCGGAGAGTGGAAATACACTTATTGAGAAAATAGAGCGTTTGAGCGACGTAAGTTACGCTTTGATACTCATGACACCAGACGACGTTTGCCATCCTGTTTCACCGGAAGAATCGGGTCAGCTCACACCGGAATACCGACCTAGGCAAAATGTGATTTTCGAGTTCGGATACTTCGTTGGCAAGCTTTCTCGAAAGCGTGTGTGCTGCATACATCGGAAAGGAGTGACACTTCCGACGGACGTCTCCGGGATGGTGTACATGCAGTTTAAAGACCATATAGACGAAATAAAATATAAGTTACTGCAGGAGCTGAAGAGCGCCGGCTTCATTCTGCAAAACTGACCAACCCTCACTGCTTCGACGTCAAGTTTCCCGAATTAGGGCGCAATGCCGGTGGCGTCACGCTGCCCGCATGCGGGCCCTCCCCAACGATGCGCACCCCTGCCGCCTCATAGGCCTGCCGCAGCGCCGCAATCATCTCCGGCCGCACGTCGCGGTGGTGGCGCTCGAACCGCAGCACCGTCCGCCGGCTCACCCCCGCAGCCGACGCCGCATCCTCCAGCGACCACTCAAGCGCCGCCCGCGCCATCCGCGACTGGGCGGGCAGAAGCACAGGACGATCCAGATCAACCCCCTTGACGCGGCTCTTCGTGGTCCCTAAACGGGACCGTCAATAGAAGGACCCTCGGGAATGGCGTCCAAGAGGCATAACCTGTCGCGCCGGGCAGTGCTAGGCGGGGTCGTCGGCGTCTGCGCGCTCGTTCCGCGAGCGCAGCCCGAACCGCTGGCGGAAATGGCCCAGCGCACCGGCTGGACCCGCACTCTTGCCACGTACCGCCGCGCCGAAGCGCGGGTGGCGGCGTTCAAGGCCGCCGAAGCCCTCCTTCCGCCAGAGCGGCGCGAATGGCCGGCAGTCGAGCCCCTCGAACAAAGACTCGCCACCCTCGACACCCGCCGCCCTGCGGCACCTGCTTGGGTTGCCGGCACCGGACCTTGCGGCTTTGGCGGTGAAGCTGGAACTCGCGGTAGCGGATCAGGCTTGGGAAATCGAGGATTGCGAAACCTGCATCTTCGAAATCTCTGATGATGCGCGCCGGCTTGCCGGCGGCGGTGGTATGCTCGAACGCAAAGGAACTTACGTTAGCAGCGTGACTTCAAAGGCCAAAGCGCCAAGTGCACCCAGAGCACCCAAAAGGCCGCCCAAATCTAAAACAGATTTGGATCGTCTCGCTAGGTGCCGACATAAAGGAGAGTCGGATCCGAAATCCTCCGAGCGTCTACGAACAAGGGTTTCCACTCAACCAGATTGTCTTCAATCACCACCTGACCGTTGAGCCAAAGTAGCGGCAAACAGACCTTCGGCACGCTTCTGGCGAACAGCGTCGTAGAGGCAAAGCCTCCACCTCCTAGCGCAAACCGTGCTACCTTTTCCGGGCTGGGGCTTACACCGGTCTCCTTTTGGAGCCATTGCTTCACTAATTGCGAGCCTGCCTCCCGGCAAAATTGCCGCTCGCTTTCAGACCACTCCGAATTCCCCTCGAACGCGAGCGGATTGGTATAGTCATGTAGGGCCTTGAAATATTCCTCTCGGGAGAGATCGTTGCCGTTCCGCAGCCTTTCTGGAACATCGGACCGTAGAAGCTGGATCAGCTCAGATGAAGATGCGTCAATTGCAACGGTTTTAACCAGCCCGAGCGATCGGATCGCGTGGCGGCAAACCAGGAGTCCAAAATCGGTAACTATTCCGAATTTCATCACCACTTGCGCCTCGGGCGGCATCGTTTGCATCGCCTCAAGACGGCGCGAAGCCTCATGGCCACTCCATAGGCCGTCTTCGTACAGCACGAACTGATCGACGTGAACTTGGGGAAACGTCAGAGTCTTGGCGCCCGAGTCCCAAAGCACAGGCTTGACGCTCCCGACCGGATGGCTGTGCGTAAGCAAAGCTTGGACATCCACCCAGCTACCACCCTCGTCACTGTCCCTGACGTAACAATGTGCTTGGGATTGACCGAGTTGGTCCACGGAGCGGGGTGCAAAGGGCTGCGGCTGCATTTCGACAGGCCGCACAACTCGGAGCCGACCTGCGAGTTTGGGACCGACAGCGGGGTAGCCCAGCCGCGTAAATTGATTGATCCATTCGTTAAGCGGAATCGCCGTTCCGTCAAATTTGCCGATTTCGCGTCCGGCATAGACTCGCCAGTGGCTACCTTCGGCTTCCCATTGGTCTGTCAAAGCTCTCTTGATCGCTTTCGGAGCCAAAACCTTGCAGCGGCCTTGGCCAGGTCCCTCATCCCTCCACCAGTCCTCCAAAGTTTTGTGGCTGCATTTTGCTTCGCGGTGGATCAGGAGAGAGTCGGCCTGGTCAACGGCGGAGGAAGCGAGCGAGTTCAGAAGGGCTCGTGTGACGCCCTCCTTAACGTCACTTTTATGCTCTACCTTCGCCGCATCCGTGAGAATGCAGACCGAGCCGCGACTATTCCAAGCCAAGCTTTTAAAGGCGAATTCCTGAAAGTCTGCCCGCAGGGCAGATGGAACGACCAGGAATGCCCTTCCATTCTGCACGAGCTGTTCCTTCGTCCAGGATCAAACCTGGGAGCGAAAAGCATCAAGAACCACCCCCAAGGGCAGTTTCAACGCTCTAAGCTCGTCGTAACTCAGAAGATTGACCGCACAGTGAGTCAGCGACCGTGCTTCCTCTACCGCATTGTCATGAGTGTCTCGAATCGAAGCGACTCTATCGGTGCGCGGCGTGGCCGTCGAGACTAACTTCGACTCCCGCTGGCGTTCCACGGCAGCGTGCTGAGAAGCACGAATTTGGAACAACACTTTAGCCTTCAACTGTTCAGGGAGGTCGAGTTCGGCAACTCTCCGCTCGAACAAATCATGAAGACGATCGCGTCTGTACACGCCCCACTTGCGCACCGCTTCCGGCAAACACTGCCGCAACGCTGCAATCCATTCTGCGAAAGGCGCGCCTGGTGCAACGTTCTTCGCCAGTTCGGCAGCATCAGGGGGAGGTAAACTCGCCTCGAAGTCGGCCCTAATATGGTTGAGCTCATCGTCCGTTGCCTTCGGGATCTCCACCTCGTTGTCCCCCACAGACGCGGCAGTAGCGCGCGAGATTAGGCGGTTGGAAATGCGATCTACGATTAGGTGACGGGGGGAGGAAGGACTGACGAAGTTCTTCCACAGATTCGGCAGTTCGTCTGGCACTTGCCCTGCATCACGCCCATCTACTCGGTAGAGGAGATCGCCCCCTTGGTTGCCGATTCGATCAAGTATGTCGGACAAAAAGGATTGAACGAACTGGCTCAATGCCCCGGGGCCACGGAGAATACCTACCACTTCGCGGAAATTAAGTTCGGGTGCGGCAGCCTCCATAAGCGAGTATAATTGGCCGCCTGTGATCGTAGGACTTGGACGATCTCGCAGAGCCGCTTTGATGGCTTCCAGATCATCCGCTATGTCATGGTTCATTGCGCTACTCCCTTGTTGAGACGGTTGCACCGCCCAGTGGGCGGTGCAAATCACGTTCAATTTCAAGCCGATTGTTATCGGCTAGGAGCTAGCCAGTATGGGTCTCAATCCATACCGCGTCTGGATTCCGTGGACACCCCGATCCGACCTTTGGCAGTACCGTGTCCAAAGAAGCTTCAAGCCGCGATAAATCCTGAATTCGTCCGACCGCCCAGGTGGCGGTGCGGAATTAATTGAGCGGCTTTGGCTTCTGCCAACGTCCTTTAGGTAGCGGCTCTCGGGTTAAAATCAAGTGAAACCGTGCCGTTCGTACACATCGCGGCACGGCTGCGAGGATGTAGCTACAAGTGCCGTCGGATTGAAGTCCTACTTGCCCCCTCTCCTCCGCCCCTATATAGGCGCCCCGTCCGGCGGGTGCCTCTAAGGCGCTTTGCGGGCTCAGCTTTTGGGTAAGCGCGTGGGGTGGGTGGCTGGTGGCACCGCCCTAACGCGCTTTTATGCCGTCCGCCTGAGCCGCCGCGCGTGCCCCAATGGGATCGCCCGCACGGACAGCCGCGTCGGCATGGGGTCGCCGCGGCAGTCGGGTGCACAAGACCGTGGGAGACAACCTGCGGCCGGCAAAACAGTCAACAAGGAACACTCCATTTATGGCAACAACGGCAATGCCGAGCCGCGATGATTTCGCGGCCATGCTCAACGAATCCCTCGGCGGCGAAAACGAAAGCTTCGAGGGCCGCGTCGTCACCGGAACCGTGACCGCGATCGAAAACGACCTCGCCGTCATCGACGTCGGCCTCAAATCCGAAGGCCGCGTGCCGCTTCGCGAATTCGCGGCGCCGGGCCAGAAGGCCGAGATCGCCGTCGGCGACAAGGTCGAAGTCTATGTCGACCGGGTCGAAAACCACCAGGGCGAAGCGATGCTGTCGCGCGACCGCGCGCGCCGCGAAGCCGCCTGGGACAAGCTTGAAACCGAATTCACCGCCGGCAACCGAGTCGACGGCGTGATCTTCGGCCGCGTCAAGGGCGGCTTCACCGTCGACCTCGGCGGCGCCGTGGCGTTCCTGCCCGGCTCCCAGGTCGACATCCGCCCGGTCCGCGACGTCACGCCGCTGATGGACCAGCCGATGCCGTTCCAGATCCTCAAGATGGATCGCCGCCGCGGCAACATCGTCGTGTCGCGCCGCGCCATTCTGGAAGAAACCCGCGCCGAGCAGCGTTCGGGCCTGATCCTGAGCCTCGCCGAGGGCCAGGTGGTGGACGGCGTCGTCAAGAACATCACCGATTACGGCGCCTTCGTCGATCTCGGCGGCATCGACGGC